>BNJU01003732.1_pt1 | contig 68841 bp, 131 predicted proteins | sample 8539281 | NCBI WGS metagenome assembly BNJU01 (sample SAMD00202456, study PRJDB9452) | human saliva metagenome | isolation source: human saliva | place: Japan | reverse complement strand
CTTGAACGTCGTTATCGACGGCATCCTGCCGCCGTCATCCGGCGGCGTCTGGAACGGGGGTCCGACATCGACGATCGGCATGTCAGCAGAAGGAGGAGGCGATGACCTTCTGTCGCGATCGTGACCGTCTGACACATCTTGGCGACAAAGATCGCGGCCGGCGACCCGTGGGCTTTTCAAAATCATCGGCAAGCGCACGCGCGCGTCGACTCCGTGCTTATCCGTAAACTCCGAAGAGTAGACGCCCGAAATCGCTATGATGACGGCCTGATGACGCGGCCGAAACCTACGGCATCCGAAATCTCGCCGAGCGACGGCGCCGCGCGCACTTCGACCGCGCGATTCCAGAGATTTGCCGTTGTCGCGCGTCTCGGCGGCCTTCGTGGTGGCTTCCAGGCGGCGCGCGCGTCGTCCTCGTTGCGGTTTGCGCAGTTTTTCAGAGCGCTCGACCTGAGCCTGACAAGCCTTTTGGCTTGGTGTTGTCGATCAGATTTCCAGCGGATCTTCCTTCTCAAGCGGTGCTTGTTCCGAAGCCGACAATCGTCTCGTTGCCCGAATCGATTCTCGCCCTGACGACGCTGCCAGCCTCCTCGATGCGCATCTTCGGCAGACCCGTCGGAATCGCCTTCGCCACCATGCCGCCGAGGTTCGACTTTACTGAATGTGCCGCCCAAGCTGCGACGAATGATCTCGTTCATCGAGGCTTCCGACGTGGTCAGGGCCACCCCACGAGTCAGGTGATCTTGCAGCTCGCTCGTCGTCCTGAATGTAGAGCTGCGTATTGCGCGCGATGCGAGCCGAGAGTCCGTCAGACAGAGCGATGGCCTCGTCGAGAGCGTTCGTGTGTAGCGACTGCAGTAGCGCGCCGCGCCGCATCGCTATCCAGCATCGCCGTGCGCGCGCGATGTTGTTGAACGGATCCTGCGCAAAGCAAGCGACCAGCGAAGTCTGCGAGATGCGTGCGAAGCGCCATGGATTTGGGATTTTCCGCGCCGAACGACTTGGCGATCTTGCGTCCCGGAAGGACGCGCGCGCACTGCATCTTAGCGCGTTTCCATGAAGTAATTCTTACCCGATTGCCCAGAAGGACGACAGGCGCTTTGCGAAGGCGTCGATCGAAAGTCCCGCCTTGATGCCCGTACGGATGTGTTCAGAGACCGTCGGCAAGCGTGTGGCAAGCTCGATGTCTGCCGTCGCGCAGCCTCCCTGCATGTATGGTGGCCCGAAGGTAAATGCTGCTGTTGAACTTCGGCATATATTTCGTCGATATGCTCGAAGAATGTCGCCGATGACGCCACGTCGACATATCCGGCGGATAGATGTACGTGTTGCGCACCACATGAATTCTTTCGAGGATGTCGTTCTCGAATCGTGCCGCCGCGGTCTTCTTGCACGCCCTGCTCGACGCCCGGCGCTGGATGAAGGCGCGAGGATCAGCGGAGGCTGGCACCGTTCATCGTCGTGAAACCGACTTTGTCTGATCGAGCGGAATGCCCGAAGAGGATGTCATGTCGAGCATCGAGGCAAAGCTCCGAGACGCCCCGCCTTGCCGACGTCGCCGACGGCGCGCGGATTGTCGGCATCGTAGCCGCGATGCGTCGGCGGGTCGAAAGGCGATGGAAAAGGCCCTTCTGACCGGCCGCAAGGTTTCTGCGGTGAAAGCGTTCGATTCCTCCGCCGTCGAGAATCCTGCGGCCATGACGCACCGTCCACGGACGAGGCTTATACGGTATCGTCGAGTACGGTCCTCGAAACTGGCAGGATGCCGCTCGCAAACTCCAGTCGTTCATATGATCGTATTCATCAGTGATTGTGAGAAAACGATGAGAATTTTTCTCCATCGTGCTCTCCATCCAGCGAGTCATAGCTCATGCCCGTCAGAGCTTCCAAGCGTTTGCATGCCAATCCGCCTCTTTATGAGCAGAAGCGCACCCTCAAGGGATTGATTTTCGTGGAAATCAGGGTTCTGTGCCATCACTGAATCCTTTCTCTTCTTCACGCATCTGCAGTGTGCTTGTAGCGGTTGGCACGCGCGGAAATGAAGTCATCCACCGCCCGCTTCGCGATAAATTGGCTCCGATCCTTCGGCGCAGCGCCCGCGACGAAGATCATAGCACGCAGGCAATGCCGCGCGCGGTTTCCGGCGCAAGCTCGAGCTGTTCGGATACGTCGGATCTGTCGAGCGAGATGACGCCAGCATCGGCGCCGACTCCTTCGCGGCGGCAGCCGCCCTCGTCCGTCGTCTTGAATCCGTCGTTCAACAGCACTTCACAGCGCCACGACCTGCTGCAGGAAGCTCGTCGAGAAATCGGCACGCGCCTTGTATGCTGCGGACCGGGCCCATATTCGCGAGGAAGATCTTCACAGTATGTCGCCGTCATGACTGCTCTCTGTACTCCTCGGTGATGCGGCGCGGCGTCTCGTAACGCTCGCTCCAGCGGTGCGCTTCAGTGCCGTGATCTTCTCGGCTGCCTCGCTCGCGTCTGCAGAGCCTCGCGAAGCTCCGCAATCGGCCGCACCGGCCTTCGCCGCCTTGACAACCGCTACCCGCTTTTCTCGCCACTTGCCGCATTCTGCAGTGCCGTGAGGGCACTCCTTTTGAGATGTCTCGTCCACATCGGCGAGATAGGCTTCGACATCCTCTCACGCTTTTCCAGGATTCCGCCACATCCTCTGTGCGCCGGATCGGTACATTCTCCGTCATGTTCGGATGCCTTGTTGCCGACGATGCGATCTCTGCGCAGTTCGAGCTTCTTGAGCGATCTTCAAGCCGTCTTTGCGACTTCCCTCCTGCACATAGCCGGCTTCGGGCCTTGACGGTACCGCCACTTGCCTCGATCGTCTGCAGATTCTGCTTCGATCTTTTCCTGATTTCTTTCGTCAGCGTCTCTGAAGCTGCCCGGGAGCCGCCCGCTGGATCAATCGGCTGCGTCGGGCCGAATTCTTCCTGCAGTCATGATCTGCATTGCGCGCGATGCGTCGCGCGAACTCATCACCCTTGCGGAATCAGGCTCATCAGACGCGCGCGTTCTCAAAGAGTCGAGTCCGCCGACGACACCGGAGAAAGATCTCCGTCGTGTTGCGCAGCATGTTTTGACGTAAGGATCGTAAACCGTCTTGAAAAACAGTGCGGGGCGTGCATGTACGTGGATGCGCTGCGCCTCTCCTCGCCGCCGAACGCCGCGCCGGCGATCTGCGCCCCGATCGGAGCGAGAACCGCACGAGCTTCCGCAATCTGCAGGAAGAAGTTCGCGCCCATCGAAGCCGGAACATCATCTGCCCTGCCGCCTCGTCGACCGTAGGTCCGCGCTCCGCGCACGCAGATACCGCGACGCCGAGCGGCGAGCGTCGAGCGACTTCCTGCATCGTTGGCGCCGCCAGCGCGAGGCAGCATCGCTACGCACCGCGGTCGTCTTGAGATTCGGCGCATACTGTTTTGCCCAGAGGCTGACGCCGCCATCTCATCGTAGAGCTGGGGCGGCGAAGCGTAGTTCTCCACCGCCTTCGAATCAACTCGCCCAAGGGATCTGCTCCCACACGAAGCCGCTGAAGCTTCGCGAGGTCACCGCCGTCAGGCTTGGCGGACGCAGCGACAGAGGCAGCATCGGCGAGGGACGACGCGCCCGCGCCAGATGTAGAGCGGATGCTGGTCGAGCTTCAGACCGTTGAGCGTCGTGTGCTATCGCTCAGCGTTGGCGATATTGCGTGCCTTCATCGCTTGATTTACTCGCATCCTTGGCATCCTTGTTGAGGAGCGTTGCTCGAATCGAAGGAGCCGGATGTTGTCGATCGTCGAACCCTTGTCCCACTTCGCGGTGCGAAGAGTTCGTTCTGTTCTCCTCGGGCAGCGATCTCGTCGCGCGACTGCGCGATGCTCAAAGGCTGTTCGATATAGCCGTTCGGTTGCGCACCGCTGCAGGAGAGTTGTCCATGCCGGGCAGGAAGTCCGTCCTCGGCAGGATCGTCCGTCCGTCTTGTGGATGGCACATCGGCTCGAGATAACGGTGCCTCGTGCGTTTTTCGTGAACATCTTTTTCTCGAAGGCGCTTCAAAGAGTGCGACGCATACCTCTCTTCCCTCGTCATACGTCGGCGGTTCGAATTCGTCGAGCGGCACATCAGGGAAAACTCGTTTGCTGTTCGGCCTTCTTCAAGATGGCCTGCGGGTCAAATTCTCGTCCTGACCCTTTGTCTCATTGCTCTCCTTTCCACAGCCTCCGCGAGATACCAACCAGCCGCCCTGCAGTCGAGAGGGCGCTACTCGCACTAAATGAACGGCTTGACACAAATCTCTTCGCACGTCATGTCAGTGCAAGTGCTTTTTCCAATAAAATCCGGTGCAAATCTGCGCCGGGCCTGCTGCATGAAACGACAAAATCCTACCATCGCTCGCAGGCATCAGCGCCAGAACGCGCGCGACGGTGATGTCAAAGAGCAGGCAGTTCTCTGGCTCAGATTCATCGTCAATCATGCCTTCAGAGATTTCCTCCCGATGGCCTCTGTATGAAGGACTCTCCTCTTACGGTGTGCAGGACCGCTCCGGCTTCTACCGGATTCCCCATTAGAGATCTTGCGACGCCTGTCTCCAACAATATGTTGACATCCTCTATAATAACTCCGTTTATTAGGGATTGTCAATACTCCCGAAAGTCTTTTACAATGAAAAATATGGTTTGATTCTGCACTAGATTTCTACGATTTTCTACACGATTTCTTTCAAAGATTGCTGAGAGACACAGCATGATCAAAGTTCATGCGCCGTCATCATCGAGCGAGGCGTGACCTTCCTGCATCATCGTCGTCCAAGCCCACGTCACGCGGTATACGGCGCGCGCCGTATCGTCTCCGCAATGCAGACTCGCCTTCCGCAACATGCCCACATCGTACTTGATGTCGCAGGATCAAGGACCGGCAAACCGCGCTACTACTACGGCAGAAAAAGAGGACATCGTCGATTTACGAAAGACGGTGCAGGTCGAGCAGATACCCTGGAAGCCATGCCATATTTATTAAGAAACGCAATTGCCGCCAGGCGCCGCGACGCGCGCGTCAGTCGGCAGTCAGGCCGTCAGATCATATTCTTTGACATGGGCGTCATAAAGTGCGCAGGCTCCTCGATCTTGTCGTACATCTCCACCTGCAGACCCGACGCCGCTGGCGTAGTCTCGTGCAAGGCAGCGGTGAGAAGCGTGAACGCGATCTCGTCGATGCTGTCCCTTCGCGCCAGACACGAGCGGATGCCGTTGATCTTGTTCCAGTTGGCAGAGGAATCCTGATCCGTCACGAAAGGTCGCCTGCACTTCCTTTTCGCCTTGCGCACGATGTGTCGCGGTTCTCCGGAATGATGCGGCTGATGAGCTCCGTCTTTCCAGCGCAGGGAGGCGCCCGCAGCCCGCGCCTTCGATGATCTGCGGGCGCGAGGCGCTCGCCCACCGTGATGGCGGCGACCTTCTCCGCATGAGTCTCGAGCCTGCATATTTCTCCCCAAACCGTCGCCCGGCGGTGCGCCGAAAGGCGGCTGCGTTTCCTGTCTCGCGTAATCCTCGAGGAACGATCAGCCTCGCTACGATAAAGCGCGATCCTTTTTCAAGATCAGCTTCCTTCGCTTCCTTGGAAAGTTCTGCCAGTTCCTCCGTCGTATGGTGAATCGGTCTTCACCGTCAAACTGCAGAATAGACCGCAGCCAAAACAAGGTATATATTGGAATACGGTTGCAGGCGGCGTTCGAAGCGCGTCGCATGGGATTCGCCATCGCAATCAATCACAAGTATCGTGCGGTTGCTGGCCAAATTTCCAGCATATAACCGAAGTAGTAACGGCTGACGAGCACTTCCAAATTTCAACGAATTGGGCAATCATTCATCACCAACACGAAAAATTAGTAACCTCCTGTTCTTCAAAACTTCCTGTCACACCACCTTTCCCAACACTTTTCCGTCGTCCTTCATCACACCTCCTGCAGTAGTATACCCTATCAGCGTGATGGCAGATGGTCTCATTTGTCGTTCGTTGGTTGGTGCGGTCTGGGCCAGACTTCATTTCGCTGCAACGACAGCGGCACACTGCACAGCAAAAGCTCGTCACATGCGCGGAAGACACAAAGCCATACGGGCAACGCTGCCATGCATACTTATCCATGCGACTATCCTTGGCACCTCCTTCTCCTTCTGTCCGGCTAAGAATTTCTGCCAAAAGCAGGAACTTTTCCGCTGGCGTGGTATAATCATGCGAAAGACACCCTCTCGGGAAAAGGCAGACGTCCGCATGGCAAAAAGTTTTTGCAAAACCAGCGTCGATACAAAATCTTCGGCATCGCGACAGGGGCGTCGGATTTCGCAGCGATCAGCCGCACGGCAGATGCGCTCGGCATCACGGGACGCGTCTGCAACAAGAGGCTCTATGTAGAAGTTCGTGCCCAGGCACGAAGGACGCTCTGCAAGATTTTCGCAAAGAAACTGGAAAACAGAGCCGCCCGAACGCGCAGTCATACTGAAAATCCTGCAAGATTCTATGGACGCCCTTTGTTTCCGATTTCCAAATTATCAGCGCCCATGAGAGCGGCGACGTATTTCGTTTCACCCGACATCGCCGTCTGTCCCGCGTCAAAACCGAACTTTTTCGACTAAAAGCGACCGCCGCTACCTCCACTGTTTCATCAACTGCACCTCTTGCGGTCCCCAAGCTCACGATCTCTCGACGCTATGCCCTACGACCGCGAGCGCACGGCATAGGGAGCGTTCCCCATGTGCCCGGCGTGCCGTTACGAATACACATGCCGAGACGCGCCGCTACGGGCACGCGCAGCCCGTCTGCTGCAACGACTGCGGACCGCGTCCATCTCTCGCGGTGAAGAAAAGACCATGCTGCAATCACACGCGCAAGGCATGCTGCAGGCGGGCGGCATTGTCGCCGTCAGGGCATCGGCGGCTTTCACCTCGCTTGTGACGCAAGAAACGGGCGCCGTGCGCAAGGCTGCGCGAGCGCAAAAGCCGCCCGCAGAAGCCCTTCGCCGTCATGCTGCGCGGCCTCGACGCCGTGCAGCGCGAGTGCCTCAGCGACGCACACGCACCTCGACAATCACCAAAAAGCCCATCGTACTGCTGGAGCGGCAGCGGATCACTGCGAGCGTCGCACCGCAATGCCCTCCTCGGCGTCATGCTGCCCTACACGCCGCTGCACCTTCTGCTCTTTTCCTTGCCCGACAGAACTCGCTGATTTCACAGATTGCCTCGTCATGACGACGGCAACCTTCAGGGAGCGCCGATCTGCCGTACGGACGAGGACGCACTCGACGCTTTCTCTTCCATCGCCGACCTCATCTCTCTCGCACGACCGCGAGATTCGTCTGCGCGCCGATGACAGTCATGGTTTCTGCAGCGCGCGTATATGATTCGACGCAGCCGACGGCTGCATACCGCTTCCCTGATGCTCTGCCGATTTCAAGGCTCGGTCTCGGCACTTTGGCGGCGAACTCAAGAGCACTTTCTGCCTTGCCAAGAATTCACTCTTTACCCTCGCCCCATCTCGGCGATATGAGCGATCTGCGCACCTCCGAGCTCTGCGCCAAGCCCCTGCCGCGCATGCGAGCGTCTCCTCGCCATCACTCCCGTCGCCGTCGCCGCCGACCTTCATCCGCGCTACGAGACGAGCCGCTTTCGCCGAAACCTTGGACTCCCCATCTTCAAGGTGCAGCATCACCACGCCCATGTGCTCTCCGTCATGGCGGAGAACGATCACCTCTCACGTCATCGGCGTGAGTTTCGACGGCACAGGCTACGGTACGGACGGAACGATCTGGGGCGGCAATCATCGTGCTCGCTACGAGCGTAGTTTTCAAGCTCGCCTCCTCGCCCTTCTTCCATGCAGGCGGCGATCTCGCCGCGCGAGAGAAGCTGGCGTCTCGCCGTTTCTGCTCCATCTTTTACTGCGGCAGGGAGGATGCCCTCCTACAGCACTCGACCTCGCGATAGAAAAAGGAAAGCTGCCTCGTCATTTTCCAACTGAGAATGGCTTGCATACGACGATTTTCGACGAGCGCGGGGCGGCTCTTCGATGCCGTCAGCGCCTTTGCTCGGCATCCGCCGCATCTCCCACCTACGAGGGAGAAGCCGCCGTATACCTGCAATTCGCAGCTGAGACCGCCGAAAAGGTTGGAAAGTCTGCACAAGCGGACGCGCTGCTCGCACGCTGGAAAGCGGACGGCACGCTCCAAGCGACGCCGGCAGAAAGCGCCGTCACGATTACGGACGGTCGCTTCCTGTGACTCAAACGACTTTATTCTGCCATCTGCTGCAATATCGCCTGCAAAATGCAAGACGACCTCCTAGCACTTCGCCTTTTCATCGCGAGACTTGCCGCCGCCATCCGCGACGCTTGCAAAAACGCGCGTGAAATGACAGGCTGCAGCACGGCGGCACTGACAGGCGGCGTATTTCAAAACACCCTGCTGTTGCGCCTGACACAAAACGCATTGGAAAAAGACGGGTTTCATGTCCTGCATCACAGCATCATCCCACCGAATGACGGCGCATCGCCGTCGGGACGAGCGCTCTTTTCGCCATGCAGTGCCTGAAGGACAAATGAGCAGTCACGAATAGAAAGGAACTTTTCATGGGACTTAACGACACCCCTCGGGCGAACGCCTGCCATCGGCTTTTTCGGCCGCGCAACGCCGGGAAAATCCAGCCTCATCAATGCCATCACGGGACCCAGGAAGTCGCCGTCGTCTCCCCGAAAAGCGCGACGACCGACCCTGTAACCAAGGCGATGGAACTTCTTCCGCTCTGGCCCCGTCCTCCTCATTGACACACCCGCCGACGACTACGGGCGACTAGGGCGAACTCCAGAGTCAAGAGGACGCCGCATCTTTGAACAAGACGGATATCGCCGTTCTCGTCCTCGATGCTGAAGGCATGACGGCGGTCGACGAAGAACTGATGCAGATTTTTCGCGAGAAGGACATCCCCATCTCATCATGCTGAAACTAAATGCGAGGAGCGAAAAGCGTCGCTTCCTGTCCGGCAATGACCGCCTCCCAGTCAGCGCCGTGAAAACCTCGGCATAAACAGCTGAAAGAACGCTGCAGGCCAATTGCGCCGCAAGAAAAACCTCGCGCTTTCGTGCGCACCTGCTTGCCCCGCACGCTCGTCTTGCTCATCGCGCCCATGGACAAAGGCGGCGCCCGAGCCGTCTCATCCTGCCGCAGCAGCAAGCGATTCGGGACATCTTGAAAGCAGAGCCCTTTCCTCTCGTCTGTCAGGAAACGAGATCGCTGCGTGACAACCTGAAGAACGCGCCTGATCTCGTTATCTGCGACAGTCAGATATTCAAAAGCTGCTTCTTTCATACCGGTCCATCCCTCTGACCTCCTTCTCCCATCCCTATGGCGCGTTACAGGCTTTTCTGAGGCCGTAGACGGCATCGTCGCTCTCCCTCGCCTCGCGGACGGCGATACCGTACTCATTTCCGAAGGCTGCACCATCACCGTCAATGCAACGACATCGGCACGGTCAAGATTCCCATTGGCTCACCGAGCACACAAAGAAGAAGCTGCGTTTTTGAGAAACCTCAAGGCCAGACCTTCGAGAAGTCTGCAGAAGTATCAGCTCGATCATCCATTGCGGCGTATGCTCAATCAGCGCGAGATGCTCTACCGCATGAAATGCTGCCAGGATCAGGGCGTGCCCTGACGAACTACGGCATGCTCATCGCCCATCTGCACGGTATCCTGCAGCGCAGCTGGGCACTTTCCGCATCTTACAGATTTTAGACTAGGAGCTTTTCTTAACTTTTTGAAAAGATGTAGCTTTTTCTTTTATTTCCTTATAATTTCTAATCTTTGCGAGGGTTCTTTTTATCACACTAGCAGAGAAAGCATTTTAGGAGAAGGCTTCTCCGTCCTTGTCCTAGAGTACACAACTACAAGCGGGCAAAACAGGTAAGCCATACCCCAATCTTTTGAGAGGAATTTTCATGCTCTGCCAGAAACCATCAAGACAAATGAAGATACGTATCTAACGCCTCTGGGCGGTTGTCTCATCTGAATGAAGTGGTGGAGCTGATATCACTCGTTCTCTCGGACGGAACAGAAATGTCTCTGCCGTTGTACCCGCCAAGAGTTTCTCCCTCCCGCATGAACGTAGGCGACTCCATGCTCGAACATCCGGCAATTCGGGACGCAATGCGTACCAAGCGTCCATCGATCGTCGAGCTGCCTGCTTCCGTTGCGGCATCGACGCTTCAGACCAGCCGGGAGCGCCGATCTTCGACGCAAACGGCGAGGTGATCGCGTCGTCGCCGCCGGCTTCCGTCCGAGCGCGCTACAGAAACCGTAAAAGCTGGCGAACATCGAGCGCATATCGTCCGCTCGTACAGACGATTCATGCCTTCCCGTTCAACGGGTCGCGGAAAGTGCCAGCGAGACTTGCAAAATCCGGGCGAGGAATCCGTTTCAGCCGCTATCCTGCAGGAACGCAATGCGGAGCGATCAAAGTCATCGACTTTATCATGGCATCGCCCAGCAGACGAACCTTCGGTCTCCGATGTAATGCCGCCATCGAAAGCTGCGCGTGATGCAGGCGAAGCAAGAAAAGGCTTCGCCGTCGTTGCTGAAGAGGTGCGGAAAGATAGCGAGACAGTCGCGCACGGCCACGGAGAAGATTCAGGCGACTCTTTCCAGGAAATGAACAAAGGCTGTCATGAAATCTCCAAATCCATCGAATCGACCGGCGCCATCGGCGAGGAGCAGTGCCGCCTCAACCGAAGAAATCACAGCGAGCCTCGCGGGGGCGCGCGACATCATCGAAGATCTCAAGCGCTGATCAAAGAACTGAAATAAACTACGCACAAGTGTCGCCTCGTGGACATTATGCGCCGCTTTTAATGAAAGTACCCCCGTTTCATAGCCAGAAACGGCTGATGGTGGAGGAGGAACATCCCATGGCACTGCTGGAAAAATATCCAGACAAACGAACAGCTCATCAGCCGCCCTTCAAATCTCGGTCACTGCCCTGTCTGGATCCCATCCTGCCGGACGATACGCGGCTCGTCATATCATCGCCCGAGACCATCCTCGACGTCGCACCTGCAAACACTTGCAGATCAGGGTTTAGCGAGACTCGCGCAACATCGCCGTCGTTACGGCAGGCGTTCAACGCAACGCCGCACGACATCGCTCGGCGCTCGATTCGAAGCCCCCACGGCGTACCGATTCATGTTACGGGCGGCGCCCGTTACCGCGCCGAACGGCGATGTTCCCATCGTCATCTCTTCAAGCCAGACGATCGTGATACCTTTAGAACAAGATTGCCGAAAAGCATTGATCGCATCGCCAATGCGCAGGAAACCGCATATCAGTCCAGTGAGCAAGTCGCCAACGGTGCGGGAGCGAGCTTGCCCGCACGGGGCAGGAATCCGCTTTCGCGAGCCGCGAGCACGCTGCAGGAGCGAAACGCAGAGACCATCAAGGTCATCGACTGCATCAACGCAAATCGCCCAGCAAACGAATCTCTTGGGTCTCAACGCCGCCATCGAGGCTGCGCGCGCCGGCGAAGCAAGGCAGAGGCTTCGCCGTCGTCGCTGAAGAGGTCCGAAAACCTGCTGAGCGGTCCGCATCGGCCACAGAAGATTCGAGAACCCTTTCCGGAAATGGATAAATCCGTCGCGGAAAATCTCCAAATCTATCGAGGTCGACAGGCGCGATCAGCGAAGAACAAGTTTCAGCTGCTTCCACGCAGGAAATCGCAGGACAACCTCTGCGCGCGTGCGTGACATCATTACAGAACTGCAGAACTTTGTCCAACGGGCTGCAGAAATAAGTCGACGATAGAGCCGCACAATGCCAAACAAGCAAGAAGCATCGTGCGGCTCTTTATCTAAGGAGAACAAGTTCAAACAGAAAACGACAACACAGCAGGCAGCGGAGACTTGAAAAAGGCTCGCACCCACCCAAGCGAGCGAAATGCCGCTAGAGCTGCCACAGCCTGCCGCCGGCATCTGTGTAGCGTCGACAATGGCAGGAAAGGTCACGACGGCCAAGGTCACATAAGGCATCATAGTAGAGAAAAGAGCGCAGGAAACAGCTCCGATCGGGCGGCAGACGTCAGCGGCACGAGACGGATGGCGAGTGTCACGGCAGTCATGACGCGATGTAAAGGAAAACGTCATGCTTCATCCATCATTTCCTTCCTCCGTCTCCCGCAAAGGAAAGAGACATGCCGCTGCACCTGAAAAGAAGCACACGTAAGAACGATCGTCCGCGACGATGCGGAAAGCTCCGAAACAAACGGCAGGTTCGCCGCCAAAAGCTCATGGCGAAAGCTGATGAATACAAGCGCCAAGACAACCTTATTCTCTTTCCCCGGCGGAATGATGATGGCGATGAACATGCCAGAGCGCCACGCTCAATGCGCTGAGCAAGGACGGCGGCAAGATGTCGCCCGCCACAATGCCAGAGACGTCCCCAAAGCCCAAACGGGTACGGCGAGCGACATCGCGCCGTAATTGTAAGCGGGCCGCAGGAAGCCTTGACGCGAAATCGATATGCAGAAGATCTCATCCGTAATGCCGAAGCCTACTCCCAGTCGGTGATAAAAGGCGTCGCAGGAGAAAACTTCTGACTGAGCACACAGCTCATGAGCATGTAGCGCGCATTCGCCACGAGCGTGATCGCCGCCATTTCCCAATACGGAGCGTCCGCAGCGATGACGGTGAATGCCGCATACCTCCAGCCGAAGCGAGGTTAAATAAGCTCACAACAAAGCCGTCAACAGCATCAAGACCCGCATTATGCGCCGTTATGCCGAGCGTAAAGCTCACGACGAGGTATCCGAGCGCAATCGGGGTGCCGTCGCGCATGCCTTCGCGGAAAAGCTGCCGATTCGTTTTTCTCGCCGATGGGCGCTCCCGTCATTTCGCCGACACTTTGCTCATGAACTCTCGCGGTTCACGAGAACGCGTTCATGAAGCCCCTCACCGATCTCCCCTGCCTCGTCAAAAGCGCCCTGACGGCAATGTAACCTGACGTCCGTCGAAGCTCTTGACCTCCGCTTCGGCGTGCACACTGCGTCCCAGAGCCGTCGCCGCCTTTATGACGGAATATTGAGCGAAATGCCCACCGAAGTCCAATCGGACGGCACAAGTTCGTCGACGAGTTCCGCCGCCGCCTGCTCCATCAGAGCCGTCATCGCAGGTGTGGCGAATACGGGCAAAGATCCGCTCTTCATCGCGATGGCGGTGTTCTCCTCCGTCACTTTTGCTGCAGCCTCGCGTTTCATACCCACTTCAATCTTCGTTTCCACCCATGATGAATTCCCCTATAAAAATTTTTCCACAGCATCCTAAGAATCAGCTGACCTCATAACGCATAGAGCATCTTTGCGCTCGATATAGCTCGGATCGCTGCTGCTGCTCAGCCACTCGATCGCGCCTTTCTGCCCGCTTTCTCCCGCAGAGCATCGGCTTCCAACAGGCGACGCTTGAGTTCGCGAGCCGTACCCGCCGCACCGTCAAAAATCTGCACGGCCTGACCCACGACATCTTGAATCGCCTCGCGCACAAAGGAAAATGCGTGCAGCCAAGGACGACGCAATCGATAGGCTTCTGCGATACGCCTCGAAAACCGCTCTTCCAGATACTCGTGCAGAGCTGCCGGAACGAATCTCGCCGCGCTCGACGAATTCCACGATCTCAGGGCACGGCAGCTTGACGATCTCCCTGCATCTTTTGAATCGCTCCATGAGACGTGCAAACTTCTTCTGCTCTGAGGTCGCATGCGTCGCCATGACGACGACGACGCGCGGCTTTTCACCGCTCAAAGATTGCAGGGCTTCAACGCCGGCTCCATGCCGATGATCGGCATCTGCCTGTATCTTCGGCGCAGCGGCGCAGGCGGCGCTCGTCGCCGTATTGCAGGCAAGCACGACGGCTTTTGACACCTCTGCCGCCATGCGGTCGATCTGCGCCGTCGTCAAGGCGCGAATCTCTCGCTCCGTTCTGCTCGCCATAAGGCGGGCGGCATCGCCAAAATAAATGAAATCCTCCTTCGGCAAAGGGAAACAAGCTCGCGCAGCATCGCTGATGCCGCCGAGTCCTGAATCAAAAACACCGATGGGCTGTTCTTTTTCACGTCGTCCAATGCACCTTCCCATACGCAAGAATCCGCCTCTTTACATATTCTAATGAGTTTGCCGCGAAAAATCAACCGCAAGCATTGTTTCCTTTTACAAGACGGAAGAAAATATATAGTAACCTTTGAGGACAGCAATCTGGGAGACTTCATTTATATCAGCGCTCCCTATACAGCGCCCCCTAAAAAGCACATCACACAAAAATCCCTGCAGGAGGTTTCTTTCTCTATGGCAAAACAACATCTCGCCGCCATCGAATATATCCGCGGCATTTCCATGCTCGGCGTCATCGGCATCCATGTCGGCTCACAATACTTGATGAATCCCGCATCCAACGCACATCTGACAGCGCTCTTCGAGATTGCCACACGCTTCAGCGTACCCATCTTCTTCTTCATTTCCGCTTTCGGCATCTTTTACAATATGGATCTCGACAAGCCCTTCAGCTATCGCCGCTTCCTGCAAAAGCGCTCGCGTGCCGTCGTCCTGCCGTATCTCGTCTGGTCTCTCTTCTACCTCCTGCATGACGGCTGGCTTTATGGCGTCGGCTTTTCCAGCCGCTCTCGCTCGCGTCCCTCATTTTTCTTCGGCAATGCCAAGTACCAGCTTTACTTCCTCGTAATCCTCATTTGGTTCTACCTCCTCATGCCGCTTTGATTTCCATAGTAAAGCATATCAACGGCAAGGGCTTCTGCTCCTCTTCGCGCTGCAGGTCGCCTCGACTACTTTTCGAGTTTCAATGTCCCCTTTCAATACCATGGTTTACGGCATGGAAAAATCCCGTGCTCAAGAGTTTCCTGCTCTATCGCCTCAATTATTGGGTGCTCCACTACGTCTTCATCTTCATCATCGGCGGCTACCTCGCCGTGCATTTCGACGCTTTCAAGGCATTCATGCACAACGAGCGAAAGAGCATCTGTCTCTTCTTCGCGGTGTCCCTCATAGGGACTGCTCAGCTATTATTACTTTCTGCTCTCCTTCCGCAATTACACGCAGATGGACGCCATCAACACGGCGCATCAGCTTTGTCCGCTCGGTATCGTCTACACCCTAGCCGCGTCCCTCTTCTTCTTCACGATTTTCACCGAGCAGCGGTATCCGCAGATACTCAACTCCTCTTTTTCTCTCCCTAGGCAGGCACTCGTACTTTCGCCTCACCTCGTCCACCCTCTTTCATCGGCTACATGATGCTTGCGCTCGAAGGGCGCGGCATCATCATGACAGCACCCAAAGGCAATCGCACTTTTATCTCGCAACTGTCGTCCTTTCCATAGCGAGCGGCTGCGATCACCCGCTCCATCGGAGAACGATTCCCCATGCTGAACATGCTCACCTTAGGCATTGCTGCTTCAAAGAAGAAAATAAGACGTTTGACGAACTCGCCGAGCGTTATTGCTCAGCGATGTTTTTCAATCGTCTGGGAAAGAATTTCTACCAACGGCGCTACGGTTGGCAGTTCAAGACTTTCCTTAGGGCTGTGACAGTCGTGCGTCGTCACGCTGACGGAAACGAACTTCATCTGCGGATTCTTACGATAGAACCAACCGCACTCCAGCCCCGCATGAATTGTCTCGACTTTCATCGGCTTGCCCATGCGCTGCTCAAAAACCTCCGCGATGAGTTTCGCGAGCGGATTGTCCCTGTCTTCGTCCCAACTCGGCGCAATCGTGCCGATATGAAGCGCAAAGCCCGTAAGTTCTGCCAGATCCTTCGCCATGCGGCAAAATTCAAAGAGCTTGCCCTCCACACTGGAACGCGGATAAAGTCGATGTCGATATCCGCACCCTCCATGCGCACGACGCCGAGATTCGCAGAGGTTTCCACCATGCCCGGCGTGACGGCGGACATCTGGTAGACGCCCGTATGGAAAAGGCGCAGGATGCGCAGCAAGTTTGCTGCATCCTCTGGCGCAAAAGTCTTCTCTGTATGCGGCGCTTCTGCAAGTGACAACTTAAGCGACGGCTCTGTTACGCTGTACGTCCGACGAAACTTCTCTTCTTCCTGCTCAAGGCTTCGCGCAGGCTTCCTCCGTCGCCTCTGTCACGACGATTGCCTCCGCCTCCGACGCGATCGCATTCTTCGCCTTGCCGCCCGTAAGCGAGGCAGGAGAAATCCACGCCTGCCTCCTGCAGTCCTGCCAGCGCCAAGGACAATAGACGCAGTGCATTGCGCGTCCTTCACCTATCTCCTCGCCCGAGTGCCCGCCTTTTAGTCCTTCGACGGCAATCTGCCACGCTTTTCCCTTCGCAGCAGCAACAAAACTTCATCGTGCGCGAAAATGTCAGATCGACTCCGCCCGCACTGCCGACACAAAGCTCATCGAGATTCTCCGAATCGCAGTTGATCAGATACTGCGCATCCTTCAGATATTTCTCCGCCAAGTGGATGGCGCCCGTCATGCCGCGTTCTTTCGTCAACGGTGAAGATCGCACGCACGGGACCGTTCTCCTTCACGTGGCGCAAGATGTACAGGGATGATGGCGACGCCGATGCCATCATCCGCCCCGAGGCTCGTCCCTTCCGCATGCGGGACATCGCCCCCTTCCACAAGTCGGATGGCGTCGTGCAGCGGATCGCAAAAGCGACGCCCGGCGCAGCGACACAGACCATATCCATGTGTCCTGGAGAATGACGCGCGGGCATTCTCTCTGCACGGCGCAGCGGCAAGATCGGCGATGATGTTGTTCCTCTCATCCTGTACGACTGCAAGCCCCATCTCGCGCAAATGTGCGAGGAGATAGTCGTGACCGCCTTCTCGTGTCCCGATGGGCGCGGAATCGCGGCGAGGGCACGAAAATTCTTTCATGACACTTTCTAAAATATCGCTCTTTTCATAAATCGCTCCTTCTTTCCATAGAAAAGGCAGGGGCAATCAAGCCTGACTGCCCCTGCCCAAGGAAGCATCCATTCCCTGCATCCGCAAGAGAAAAGCCTCCTGACACCTCATATTCAATCTTGCAAAGGAATCGGCTCGGCCTCATAGACGTTCACGCCATCCGGCGCATAGAGCACCATGGCCGTGGAAACGCGCTGACTTCACCGTTCATAATGTAGCACACACCATTGATGAAATCGCAGAGACGGCACTGCTCCTCAAGCTCAACGCGCTCATAATTCACGAGCACCGCCCCTGCCGGGCCTTCAAATCATCGGCGATTTCCTGAACCTGATCGAAACTGCGCGGCACATAGATCTTCACGTTGAGCGAAGGAATCTGCGTCGTATGAACCGTCAGCTTCGGACGCTCCTGCTGAACCGTCACACGCGTGCGCAGCGCATGCACCGCCGTCGTATGAGCGCGGGCGGCGCAGCTCCGACGCAGATGGATACATCGGCGGCTCTGCCGACGCATAGGAAATTGATGCACCGTTAGAAACCTTGCGTTCCTCATAAGAGTCAGCGCTCGTCATACGTTCCTCTTCTTGCTCCTCTTTCCTTGCCGACTCTGTTTTGACGACTTCTTCTTCCTCCACGGGCATGAGGAAGTCCGTCACCCTTTTTCAAAATCCACCGCACTCCGCCTCCAGCGTAATAATTCCATGATAGCGACAAAATAAACCGAACAAACGATTGGAAACCTCTTAATGAATCATGCTTATTATGTTCGCTCTTTCTTTCGGAAATCCTCTAAAAAGTTAAGTCTCTGGAAAAAGTTTTTCCCCGATGGGCGCATAAGATAGATATCCCCATCGAAAAAGTCCTGCCATCACTGTTACTTTCGTGCATTTTTATTCGCACGTCCGCGAGGCTGTACGATCGAGTATCGCCTTGCGCAAGCGGATATTTTCCGGTGTGACCTCGACAAGTTCATCCTCGTTGATGTACTCAAGCGCCTGCTCAAGACTCAAGATGCGCGGCGGCACGAGAGCGGATTGCCTCATCGGAAGAAGACGTGCGCATGTTGAAACATTCTTCTTCTTGCACGGATTGATGTCGATGTCGAGTTCGCGCGAATTTTCGCCGACGATCATGCCTTCGTAGACCTGCTGCCCCGGCGAAATGAACATCGTGCCGCGATCCTGCAGCGATGTAGATGCCGTAGCCCGTCGTCTCACCCTGCTCGAAAGGCGACGAGCGAGCCTCGCGTGCGCCCTGGAATGTCTCCTTGAAAGGGACGTAGCCGCAGAACACATGGTTCATGATGCCGTTGCCCTTCGTATTCGTCAAAAGTTCCGAGCGGAAAGCCGATGAGTCCGCGTGCAGGAATGACGAACTCCATGCGCATGTGGCCCGAAACCTCCGTCATATTGAGAGCTCCGCCTTGCGCGTGCCCAGAGACTCATGACCGCACCCATATACTCCTGGGGAACTTCGATCGTCAAGTTTTCCATCGGCTCGCACTTCTGCCCGTTGATCGTCTTGTAGACAACCTCGGGCTTGCCGACCTGAAGTTCATAGCCCTCGCGGCGCATCGTTTCAATGAGGATGGAAAGATGCAGTTCGCCGCGTCCCGACACCTTGAAGACATCGGCGGAATCTGTCTCCTCAACGCGCAGGCTGACATTCGTCTCCACTTCCTTGAAGAGACGGTCGCGCAGATGGCGCGAGGTCACAAACCGCCCTTCCCTGCCGGCAAAGGGGCTCGTATTGACGCCGAAGGTCATGGAAAGCGTCGGCTCGTCGATATTGATCGTCGGCAGAGCTTCGGGATTTTCCGCATCCGCCACCGTATAGCCGATGCTGACATCGCCAAGACCCGTCAGGGCAACGATATCACCCATCTGTGCCTCAGGCACCCTCGACACGCTTCAACCCCCTGATAGACGAAGATTTTGCCGACGCGCCCTTCGACTCATGGTCGCCGCTCAAGAGAGCGACACTCTGGTTCGCTTTTCACACTGCCGCGGATGATTCTGCCGACGGCAACCTTGCCGATCATACTCATCGGCTTCGAGCGTCGTAACCATCATCTGCAGCGCACCATCTGCATCACCCGAAGGGGCAGGAATGTCCTTGATGATGGTTTCCAGCAAGGGGACGAGGCTGTCACTCTCGTCTTCCATGTTGTACTTCGCAATGCCTTCGCGCGCCGTTGCGTAGATGCAAGGGAAGTCCAACTGCTCATCGTCCGCATCAAGCTCCATGAAAAGCTCAAAGAACTTCATCATAAACATCATCGACACGCTGATCGGGGCGATCGATCTTGTTGATGACGACGATGGGCTTGAGTTTCTGCTCAAGCGCCTTTCTTAAGACTACTTCGTCTGAGGCATCGGACCCTCGAAGGCGTCAACAAGCAGCAGCACGCCGTCCACCATGTTGAGCACACGCTGCACCTCGCCGCCGAAATCCGCATGACCCGGCGTGTCGACGATGTTGATCTTCACGTCATTGTAGAGGATCGAGGTATTCTTGGAAAGAATCGTTATACCGCGCTCGCGCTCCAAATCCCGGAATCCGCGACGCGCTCTGCCACCTGCTCATTCGAGCGGAAAACATGGCTCTGCCGCAGCATGGCGTCAACCAGCGTCGTCTTTCCATGGTCGACGTGGGCGATGATCGCGATATTCCTCAACTTTTCATTTACACTCATTTTTGTCCGATGTCCTCCTAAATACGTTTCACCTATAGCAGTACAATTTTATTATAGTTGTCCTGCAATGTCAAATCATTTTCCATGCCGAAAATACGTTTTGCTTTCTGCATCCTGCAGCGATTCATTCCGCATTCAGCCCGAAGAGGGCGCGCGCGAAATCCTTGGCGATGAACGGGCGCAGATCGTCGACTCCTCGCCGACGCCAATCCATTTCACCGGCATGGAAAGCTCCGACTTCAGGGCCGATGATGACACCGCCCTTCGCCGTTCCGTCGAGCTTCGTCAGAACGATGCCCGTGATTGCCGCCGCTTTTTGGAAAGAGATCTGCCTGACTGATCGCATTCTGCCCCGTCGTCGCATCGAGGACGAGCAGCGTCTCATGCGGCGCCTCAGCAATCTCGCGCTGGATCACGCGGTTGATCTTCTTCAGCTCTTCCATGAGGTTCGATTTCGTATGCAGACGCCCCGCCGTATCAATGATCAAGACGTCGATGCTGCGCGCCTCGCCGCCTTGACCGCATCGAAGGCGACGGCGGCAGGGATCGGAGCCTTCCTCGTGGCGAATGACAGGAACCCCGTGCGATCGCCCCAGATCTGCAGCTGATCGATGGCGGCAGCGCGGAAGGTGTCGGCGGCAGCGAGCATGACGGACTTGCCCTGCTCCTTGTGGTAGGCGGCGAGCTTGCCGATCGTCGTCGTCTTGCCGACGCCGTTGACGCCGATGACGAGGAGCACCGTAGGCCCTGCGGAAGCGATACGCGTTTCGTCCGAACCTGTTGAAAAGATTTCGGAAAATCTTCTCAGCGAGGAAGGGGCTTTCAAATCTTCCGGCGTATTGATGTCTTTTCTTCTTGATGCCCTTTCGCACATCTGCCATGAGTCTTTCTGTCGTCTTCACGCCGACATCGGACATGATCAGGTTTCCTCCAGCTCATCGAGGCAGATCGTCATCGATATCCGCATAGCCGATGATGAGTTTTTCAATCTTGTTCGTAAAGGTCTCGCGCGTCTTGGCAAGTCCCCTTTTTCAATCGGTCAAAAATCCCATAATACCTCCAATTTATCAACGTGCTCCCTCAAATCAGCTTCGTCGAGGCGCACGGAAAGAACGCGCGACACGCCCGCATCCTCGATGGTGATGCCGTACATGAAATCAGCTGCTTCCATCGTCCCTTTTCGGTGCGTGACGACGATGAACTGCGTATTTTTCAGCAAATTCGCCAAGGAACTTGCCGAAACGAGCGACATTCGCCTCATCGAGCGGCGCATCGATCTCATCGAGCACGGAAAAAACGGCGCGGGACGGTAGCGCAAAAAGGAAAAGAGCAGCGCGATGACCGTCAGGGCACGCTCACCGCCCGAGAGCACGGAGAGATTCTGGCGCTTCTTCGTCGGCAGCTGCACCTCGATTTCCACACCAGCATGGAGCACATCCTTCTCATCGGTCAGAAAAAGCTCCGCCTTGCCGCCGCCGAAGAGGCGCACGAAGATGTCGGCAAAATAGCCGCGAATCTCTTCGAACGCCGCCTTGAACTGGCGCGTCATCGTCACGTCCATCTCATGAATCATCGCCATGAGATTTTCGCGCGCTGCTTCGAGATCCGCCGCCTGCTTGCCCATGAACTCATAGCGCTCCACAGCTCTTCATGCTCGCGTATGGCGTTGGGATTGACGGGGCCGAGTTCCGCGAGCGCACGGGAGATGTCCTGCATCTTCGTCTTAAGCTCCGTGCCCGTCAGATCGAGCGCCTCTTCCGCTGCCGTTTCCCATGTATGCCCATACTGCTCCAAAAGCTCCGCCTGCACCTGCTCAAGCTTCACATGCACCTCGGCGGCAGCATTTTCCATTTGATGCAGCTTGCCTCTGCATCTCTGAGAGTCGCTGTCCTGCTGCCCTCGCCGCCTTGTCATTCTCTCTGGTTTTCCGCATGACGTTCGAGCTTTTCCTGATACCGCTTGTCGTAGGCGGCTTTTTCCTCGGCATGCTTTTTCCCTGCCAGACGGCAACCCGCGCGGCGATTTCCTCGCGCTTCGTGCCGCCGTTGCTCTGTTCTTCATCCAGCGCAATTTCTTCCTCGCGCGTTTTTCCGCCTGCTCCTTCGCTCTCGTCTCTTCCTTCTCTTTTTAGGAGCGCCTGCTCACGCGCACGGATTTTCTCCTGCTCAAGGACGGCGCGCTTTAGCTCCCGCTCGTTGATATACTTGCTGAGGTCGTCAGCATCCTGCTCAAGATCGTCGAGCTCTTCCTCGCTCTCCTTTGTCTCCCGCTCCATCTTCTCGTGCGGCGGCGCGCGGCCTTCGCCTGCTGCACGGCGTCATTCTTCTTCGCCTGCGCCTTGGAAAAGGTCATTTCAGCCTCTTCTGCAAGCTTTTTGAGCGTCTCTCTCGCCTTTTTCCTTCTCTTTTTCGCGTCTCGGCGATGCGTTCATCCTGACGCGCAGTTCCGCTGCGCACACATCCTTTTCCTGCAAAGGCGCGGGCAATAAATTCCAGCGCCTCGGCCATTTCCTTCGCCGCCTTGTCAAAAAGCGCGCGCTCTTTTCAAAAGCGCAGCAAGCTTTTTCTTCCGCGTCCCGCACGCTCTTTTCCAAACGCTCGATCTCACCGCCGCGATTGAGAAAGCTCGTCTCCTGCCCTTGCCTGCCGCCGCCCGAAAGCGAGCCGCCGGGATTCAGCAACTCGCCGTCAAGCGTCACGATGCGCAGCCGCCACCCCATCTTCTTCTCGATGGCAAGACCGTGATCGAGCGTATCGACAACGAGCGTGCGAGCCAGCAGAAAGTCCACGACTTTTCGGTACTTCGCATCCGCACCGACCAGCTCATTGGCAAAGCCTATGGCGCCCGCTTCCCTCTTCGCCGCCTCATCCTGTGAGCGGCGCACGACGAGCGTCGAAAGCGGCAGGAACGTCACGCGTCCCAAACGTGCGCGTTTCAGAAAGGCGATGGCGGCCTTCGCCGTATCCGTATCCTCCGTCACGATGTTCTGCAGACTGCTGCCCAAGGCGACATCGACGGCGCGGATGTACTCATGCGGCACGGAAACAAGCTCGGCGACAGCGCCCGCGACGCCCTTCTGCCAAGGTTCTTTCGCCTGCAGTACAGCCTTCGCGCGCGCGCGAAAGCCTTCGTACGACGCCTCGCATGTTGCGCAGGAACTGAGCTTGTTCTCATCTGCGTGCAGCTCTTCTTTCGTACGATTCTCCGCATGAAGCAGCGTGCGGAGCTTCTCGTCCAAATGCTCCTTCTCTTGCGTCTTCTTCGTGCGTTCTTCTTCGAGCGTCCTGCGCTCTTCTTCGAGCCGGCGTCGCTCTTCGCCGATTGCCTTCGCTCTCAGTCGTCAGAGCGTCAACTGCCGCTGTCGCTCTTTCCAGCTCATCGGCACGTTCCGTGCCGCTCGTCGAATACCGTTCCAACTCATGCTCAATGAGCAGAAGCTCATTTTCCCGCGCGAGCATGTCGCGCTGCGCTGCATCCTTCTTGTCCGCGAGCGTGCGATGCTTCTCCTTGACCTCGCGCAGCTTCTCGCCCAGAGCCTTGAGCGAGCCGCGATCCTTCGCTATGGCGGCATCGATCGCCGCATGCTTCTCAAGAAGTTCCTTTCGACAGCAAAAGAGCCGCTGCTTCTCGGCAGCAGCTTCTCCAGCAGTGCTCTCGAAAATCCGCACGCTGTTGGAGAAGACGCGCCTTCAAGGCGCCGTGCTGATGTGCTCGCTCTTCCAAGATGGCGATTTCGCTGTTTTGCCTGCTCGATCTGCGTCCTCAGCGCGTTGTTCTTCTCCGCCTGCTCTGCAGTTTTTCTTCCAGAACGAGGATCGCCTGATCGAGTTCTTCCTTCTTCACATCCAGCAAGCGCACCTGCGTCTCGGCAGCCAGAGCCTCATCGCGCATCGCCTCGATCTTGCCCGCGCTGTCTGCACGCTCCTTCTTGAGCTGACCTTCACGCTGGAAAAAGTTCCGTCAAGGCGCAGCGCCTGTAGACCGTCTGCAGCTCATCGTGGCGGCGCGTCTTCTCGCGCTCTCGGCAAGAGGTTCAAGCTGCCCTTCGATCTCCTGCATGATGTCGCTGACGCGCACGAGATTCCCTGCATGTCTTCCAGCTTTCGCATCGACTCGCGCTTGCGGTTGCGGTACTTTCGTGATGCCCGCCGTTTCTTCAAAATAAAGGCGACGCTCCTCAGAGCTTGCTGTTCAGGATCTCATCGATGCGGTTCTGACCGATGACGCTCATGCCATCGCGCCCGGAGTCCCGTATCGGCGAAAAGGTTGCTGATATCCTTCAGGGCGACAGCGCGACTTATTGATGAAGAACTCGCCTCGCCCGAGCGGAAAAAGACGGCGCGTCACGACGACTTCGCGGTAATCAACGGGCATATCCCCTTCATTTTCAAAGAAGAGGGAGACTTCTGCAACGCCCATGGCACGCCGCGTCGCACTGCCCGTAAAGATGATGTCCTCGGCTTTCGAACCGCGCAGGGCGCGCACATTCTGCTCGCCGAGCACCCAGCGCACCGCATCTGTGACGTTGCTCTTGCCGCTGCCGTTCGGCCCGACAATCGCCGTAACGCCCGCATGGAACTCGATCTCGATTTTATCGGCAAACGATTTGAAGCCGTAGGCTTCGAGGCGTTTCAACTGCAAAAACTTTTTCACCAGCCCATATTTCTTACATCGCCTCACTGGCGAAAAACGTTCCCTGAACTCATCCGTCGTCGTGTACTCCTCCATGAAGGAAACGACCTGCGTCCCGTCTCGCTCAGGCGCTTCTGCGGACTCCAGAAAGATTGACCGGATTTCCATCTCCGGCACAAGGGGACGACGTGCAAAGATCGTCTCGCTGCGCGTCACAAAATCCGGCAAAGATCGATATGCCGAGGCTGTTCGCGACGAGCTGCTTGATCGTCTTGAGCTGCGACGTACAAAGCAAAATCTCGGGCGTAAAACCGTTTTTCCACGCAGCTGCGATAAACCGTATCGTATTGATACGTATTCGGCTGCTGCACGATGAACTTCTCACGAGCGGAGATCGGCGACAGCCACATGCTCGCGCGCCATCAGTGGGTGATCGAGCGGCAGACACAGCTCCATCTTATCCTTGAGCACAGCCATCTCATTGCGGTGCGTCTTAACTGCAGGCGCAAGAACGACGCCGAAGTCGAGCAGCCCTTCCTCCACCTTCGCCCTGACCCTCGACGGAATCGACGTATTCGCAAACATCGAGATTGATGTCGGGATGCGCCGCCGTAAACTTCGTAAAAGTCCGGAAAAAGATACGCCTCGAGCATCGGCGGCAGACCCGAAGTGAACCGTCCGCCGAGCATCGGGACGAAAGCGCAGCATATCCTGCTCCGCACGTTCGACCGCCTGCATGATCTCCTCCGCATGAAGCAGAAACGCCCTTCCCTCCATCGTCAAAGACACGCGCTTTCTGCCGACGATCGACGAGCATCAGGCCAATCTCGGACTCCAACGATTTGATCGCCTTCGTGACAGACGGCTGGGAAACGTGGAGAGCCTCCGCCGTGCGCGTGAAGTTTTTCGAGATGGGCGAGCGTGCAAAAATATTCCAATTGTCGAATTTCCAAGCTATTCCCTCCTCCAGTTCTCACTAGGTATTATACATAACTGAGAATCTTATAGAGAAAATTCCATGGAAACGACATATCGTCATTAAAATCCTGACACGACATTCACCGCACAGGCGAAACAGGCGACAGCACCTGCGCTCCTTGACTGTTCAGAAGATGTCGGCGCGCACGCCGAAGACCTCAGCGAGCATCGCGACGTTCAGCACATCGTGCGGCGTTCCCGTGCTGAAAAATCTGCCGATCCTGATGACGGCGATCTCGTCCGCATACTGCAAAGCGATGGTTGACGTCGCAGCACCATGATGACGGTCATCGCATGCTCTCTGATTGAGCCGTCTGATGATTTCCATGACTTCGCTGATGCGCAATGTCGAGGTATGTCGTCGGCTCATCGAGCAGCAGGTATTCGGGCTGGCGAGCCAGCGCCATGGCGATCCGCGGCGCGCTGACTCGCCGCCCGAAAGCGACATGACCTGACGGGTGCGCATCGCTTCCAGCCCGCGTCTCGGCCAGCGCCTGTGCGACAGCCTCGCGATCCTCCTTCGAGCGGCCGATCGTGCGCCAGCTGCAGTACGCGTGAGCGGCCAGGTCGTGACGAGCGCCCCACCGTGAGATCAGGCGGAGCGGCAAGTCCCTGCAGGATAGCGAGGCGCTTCGCCAACTGATTTTCGAGGGATGGCATGGATGTCTGTGCCGTCCAGCAGCACCTCGCCCTCGCACTTGGGATTCAATGCGGCAAGCACGCGCAGAAGCGTCGCTTTCCCCGCCGTTCCGGGCCGATGATCGCCGTGCGCTTGCCGACGGGAAATTCGACGTTCAGATCGTGCGGGATCGTTTTTCCTGCGAGCGCCACCGAAAGATGGCGAACCGTCACAGACATCAGTTCCTCCTCAGCAGAAACAAGAAGAACGGCGCACCGAGGACAGCCATGAGGATGCCGACGGGCAGTTCGACAGGCGCAATGCGTGCGTGCGAACGTATCGCTCAAAGTCACGACAGCCGCGCCCAAGAGCGCGGACGCGGGCGAGAAGGAAGCGATGGTCCGAGCCGACCAGGAGCCGAGCCGCATGAGGGCACGATGGGTCCGACAGCCCAAGGAGTCCGACGATGAGCAACGGCGCTCGCTGCCAGAAGAGCACGCGATCGCCGTGAGCAAAAGGGCGCGTGACCCATCGACGCGAAGGCCGAGACTCCGCGCGATCTCATCGCCCAGAGCAGGATATTGAGCTTACGCGAGAAGGCGAGGGCGAGCACGAGACCGACAATCGTATGCAGGAAGATCATGTCGACCTGCGGCCGGCTGCGCGCCGACAGACCGCCGACCATCCACATCAAGGCGCCGTGCACGCGGTCGCTGTAAAAGATCGATCAGGGCGGATGCCCGCGCCGAGAAAAGCCGAGACGGCGACGCCCGCCGAGGATGATGCGGATCGGCCGGATGCCGTTCTTCCAAGCGAGCAGAGTAGATGGCGACTAGCGGCCGCCATCGCGCCGAGAAGCGGCGGCGTCACGAAGGCCTCGCGCGGGAGAAGACGAGGCATGCAAAGATGCCCGCAGTCCCTGCCCCGACGAGATGCCGATGATGTGCGGGTCGGCGAGGGATTCTTCACGATCGCCCGCAAAATAGCGCCTGAAAAGCGATAAATGGACGCCGACGAGCGCCGCCACGATCGTGCGTGGCAGACGGATATTCATGAGGATCTGCGCGCGCACCCTCGCGCCCTCTGTGCGCGTCTGTCCTATTTCTGCTGCGGGAATTTCGACTGATCCTTTCGCATGATGCTCAAGACGAAGCCGACGCATGCCGAGCGGCGAACACCGCCACGATGGATATTCGCCGCCTGAAAGCGCTGAATTTTGTTTCCGCAGCCTTCGCACCGCTCATGGAAATACCTCAGGATAGATGAGCTTCGCCATCATCTCTGAAGGCTTCAGGATAGTGCAGTCCGGGGACTCAGAAGGAGATCCCTGCGGCAGTAATAGAGTTTTCCCTGCTGGATTGCAGGAATGCCTGCCACGCGGACTTTTCAGCGATCGTCTTTTTCCATATTTTCTTGATCTCATCCATCTTGCCCATGCTCGTGACAAAAGATGATGTCCGGATTCTGCTCGACGAGGTCTCCATGCTGTATGGCGCAGCATCAGGGATTCTTCTCCAGCGGCGTCATACCGCTCGCCACGTTCTCCCAGCCGAGCATCTTGACGATGGAGCCTGCGATGCTGCCGTCGAGCTGCACGCTCAAGCCCCTGCGACGCGCTGTGCAGGATGGCGACACGCTTCTTCTCCCTTTTGGCACGCGTGCAGGACGCCCTGAATCTTCTCGTCCATCTCCTTGTACAAGCGTCTCGCCCTTCTCCTTTTCTCCTGTGACCTGCGCAAAGAAATCCTGACCTCGCGCTCACGTCCTCGTGAGCTTTTCATGTCGATGACGATGGATCGGAATCCCATTTGCCTCAAGCGTCGACAGGAGCTTTTCGTTCATGCCCATATTGACGATGACGAGATCGGGCTGACAAGCGAGCACCTTCTCCACATCGATCTGGTAGACCTCGCCAACGCTTGCCTTGTCCTTGGCAGCAATCGGGCATCTTCGTCTTGGAATCCGGCCGTCAACGACATCGCCGCCCACGGCATGAAGCGGCTCAAGGAACGATGCCGACAGCACGACGATGCGCTCCAGCTTCTTTCCAAGTGCGACCTCGCGCCCCATATCGTCCTTGATTACGGCAAAAATTTTGCGCCCTGTTCCGTCTTCGCCGCTTCCTTCGCGCCGCATCCTGCAAGAATTGCAAAACATCACGACCAAAGGGAAAGAGCAAACGCCCATAAAAATTTCCGCACATGTTCCAAAGACCTCCTTCAAGCATTGCGTCGCGTCAGAATCGTCGACAGGTAATTGACCTTCTTATCCTTCTGCGCCTCGATATCATCGATGCGTTCCTCATCGGGCAGGCCGCAGCGGCTCACCATCACGGCATCCTTCGCCAAAGCCGCTTTCGCCGAGCATATCAGCGATTTCGGGGAAGTTCTTGTATACCTTCATCAGGACGGCATTGTCCGTCACGGGCGGGATCTTGGCAATCTTCTCGGGCGAAGCCGTCGCCGGAATGATGGAAAGAATGATCGTTTCCCTCGACGATCGGATAGCCGAGCTTGCTGCCAATGGCGCAGAACGCCGGAATCCCTGAATCGTCTCGATCGTCACCGCGCCCGCTCAGAGCAGACGATAGACATAGATGTGAGTGCTGTAAAACATCGGATCGCCCACGTCAGGAACGCCACATTCTTTCCCGCTCCAAGAGTGCAGGAATCTCACGCTGTTCTCCTCCCAGCGCTCGTGGACTCGGCAAAATTCGCAGCCATCGAAAGACCTGATAGACGATCTCGATATCCTTCTTCAGTAGGACGCGCGATGGAAAGCGCGACGCTACGTCCTTCTTCTCCGTCTTGGGCGCGATGAGCACATCTGCCTTCTCCATCGCACGAATTGCCTTGACCGTCAAAAAGCTCGGGGTCACGCGGTCCCACGCCAATGCCGAAAAATGTTCCTTCATACCATACCTCCTATTGGCTTCTACAAAAGAACCGCCCGAGCGGGCACAGCTCACACCAGCTTCAGAGCGGTTCATATTCGCACTCTGGGGGCAATTCCTCTCGCCATTATGTACCATTCCTTGCAGAATGGCAAGGTCCATATTTAGGGAGACTGCAGAGGCATCACAAACATTCATCTCTTGCTCTATTTCGGCTCTTCCAAAAGGGCCGAGCACTCGTCGTAATCCTTCTTCAGCTTGTAGTATTCATCGGCAAAGTCTGCAAAGCGGCAAGCACGCCGATCTTCGTGCCCGAGAAACTGCGGGTCTTTTTAGCGACGTCGCGCATGTTATCATCCACGAGCTTGGCAAGCTGGCGCACATAGTCGGCAGGTTCATCGCTCCTGAGCGGATACGCTTTCGCCGAATATCTCAACGACTACCTTCTTCTTTTTCCATCGTTTCACCCGCTGTCTTCTTCAGGGCGCGAAGCTCCGCGCCGCATTCTTCTTGGAGATGCCGCCAGAGATCTTCGCTACGGCTTCGTCGGCTTCTTCATCCTTCAGGTCTTGTCCGCCGACTGGAAGTCGACGCTGAATGCCATGCTCTTTCTTGCCCTCGGCGACCTGCTCGCCCATATAAACGTCGAAAGAGGTGCAGATCCTGAAGAACTTGCCCGCACTCTTTTCGATGGTGCGTGCGAGTTGCGCCGCATCCGTCTGCTCGTCGACGAGCAGTGCGAGGTCGCGCGAGATCGCGGAAGCGCGGCAGCGGCTCATAGCGGAAGTTCTTCGCGCGATACTTGAGCAAGGTCTCGACGTCCATCTCGAAGATGTATGCCTTCTTGTGGATGTCGAGCGCTTTGCAGGACAGTGGGATGCACCTCGCCGAGCACGGCGATGACCTCCTGCCCTTCTTGAAGAATGCCGTCTTCCCGGATGCAGCGCGAAAGTGTTCGCCGCTTTCCACCGTATAGTTTGGCGATGGAAAGACGCACGAGGAGCTCTTCCACGACGCCTTGACGTCGTAGAAAGTCGACGGCTTCATTGTCCTGATTCCAGCCGATCGGATGACGTCTGCCCGCAAGAAGACCCTCGCGAGCTTCATGATTTCCTCGGGCTGCTCCGTCACGGGCAGTCCCTTCGGCACAAAGATCGGCGCGACCCTCGAAGAGGCGCAGATCTTCGTTCTTGCGCGAGAAGTTGCGCTGTGCGTTTTCCAAGAGGCTGGAAAGGAGCGTCGTGCGCACGAGCGGATATTCGTCCGTCAGCGGATTCATGATGGGCACGGCGCGGCGCAGGGCCGCCTGCCCGCGGCACCTGCATCTTGTCGAACATGCTCGGATGCGTGAAGCTGAAAGACACGGTTTCCGTCATGCCGAGTCCTGTGAGAATCTCCTTGATGCGGCCGATGAATGCGAGCCGCTCGCTCTGGCGTCCCTGCACGGCTTCGCCGCGCGGGCGCGTCGCGGCAATCTTGTCGTAGCCGTGGATGCGCGCGACTTCTTCAGAGATATCCTCCATCAAAGTCACATCACTGCGCCACGAGGGCACGCGTGCGATGTACGAGCTGCCCTCCTCGCGCACGGCGAAGCCGAGTTTTCGAGGATGTCCTTCCATCTCCGCACCTTCGATCTCCGTGCCGAGACGCGCATTGACCGCCTGCTGCGGTGAAGCGACTTCCACAGGGTGCCTTTCGGGCGTCGGATACATCGACGACGCCCGAGAGCAACCGTGCAGGCGCCCATCTGCTGCAGGAGCTGCGCTGACGATCGAGCGCACGCACCGTATGCGCGACGTCGACGCCGCGCTCGAAGCGCCCCGACGCCTCGGAACGAAGCCCGAGGGCGCGGCTCGTGCGGCGGATGCTCGCGCCGTTGAACGCGGCGGCCTCCAGAACGACGGTCTGCGTCGCGTCGGTGACTTCCGATTCCAAACCGCCCATGACGCCGGCAAGACCCTGCGGCCTTTTTCCGCATCGGCGATGACGAGTTCCGTTCCCTGGCGCGGCGCGAGGAATCGTCGAGCGTATGAAGCCCTCGCCTTTTTGCCGCAAGCCGCGCCGTGAGCTTCTTCCCCGCGATCTGCGCCCAATCGTAGGCGTGCATGGGCTGGCCGAGTTCCAACATGACGAAAGTTCGTGACGTCGACGACATTGTTGATGGCGCGGATGCCCGCATCTTCCAGCCGCTTCGCCATCCATGCGAGCGACGGCGCGATCTTGACGTTCTGCAGGACGCGCGCGGAGAAGCGGCTGCAAAGCTCGGCGCCGCTATGCCGATCTCGATGAGGTCGCAGCCTTTGACGGAGGCGTCTCTTCGCACGCGAATCTCAGGGAACTTCGCCTCGCCTCCCGTGAGCACGGCGGCTTCGCGCACAAGCCCCAAGACGCCGAAGCAGTCGCCGCGGTTCGCCGTAAGCTCGAATCCAGGACGACGCCGTCGAGGTCCCAACACCTGCTCGCCGGAATCCCCACGGGCGTATCGGGCGGCAGGATGTAGATGCGTCCTTTTTCGCTCTCTGTCAGCTTCGATTCATCGAGCTTCAGCTCGCCGGCGGAGCAAAGCATGCCGTTCGACACGATGCCGCGCAGTTTGCCCTTCGCAATCTTCGCCGTTCGGCAGATGCGCCGACGAGCGCGACGGAACGATGTCGCCTTCATGCACGTTGTCCGCGCCCGTCTGAATCGTGACGAGTTCCTTTTGCCCGACATTCATCTGGCAGACGAGAAGATGGTCGGAATCGAGTTCGGCTCGACTTTTTCGATGCGTCCCCAGTGACGACCTTTGTCCAGTCCCTGCGTCCGCACGCACGACATTCTCCACGGGCACGCCCGCCATCGTGTATTTGTCGGCGAGTTCTTCCGCCGTCTCTTTGAAATCTATATAGTCGTGAAGCCATTCGATCGATACCCTGCATGAAACTTTTCCTCCCCTCAGAACTGATGCAAGAAGCGCACATCGTTGTCATAGAAGAGCCGCAGATCATCGATGCCGTAAGAAAGCATGGCGATGCGCTCGACCCCATGCCGAAGGCGAAGCTCCGTGACCTTCTCCGGGATCGTAGCCGCTCATCTTGAGGACGTTCGATGCACCATAGCCCGCACTCGAGGATTTCCAGCCAGCCCGTGCCCTTGCAGACGCGGCAGCCCTCGCATGGCACATGACGCACGAGATGTCAACCTCCGTGCTCGGCTCGGTGAACGGGAAGAAGCTCGGACGAAAGCGCACGCGAGCCTTTTTCATCGAAAATCTGACGCAGGAAAGTCTTCGAGCGTTCCCTTGAGGTCGGAGAAACGGATGCCCTTGTCGACGACAAGACCCCTCGACCTGCGTGAACATCGGCGAATGCGTCGCGTCGTAATCGTCGCGGCGATAGACCTCGCCGGGAGCGATCATGCGGATCGGCGAATTCGGCCTCGTGCGCCTGCATCGTGCGCGCCTGCACGGGAGAGGTATGCGTGCGCATGAGGATGTCCTCCGTGATGTAGAAGGAATCCTGCATATCGCGCGCCGGATGATCCTTCGGCAGGTTCAGCGCCTCGAAATTGTAGTGATCACGCTCGATTTCCGGATCTCTTCGACGCTGTGCAGCCCATCGCCATGAGAAGATGCTCTTTGATGCGCTCCATCGTGACCGTCAGCGATGCAGATGTCTAGAGGCTCGCGCTGCCCGGGAAGCGTCACGTCGATCTTCTTCGCTGCAAGCTTCGCGGAAGCGCCTTCGGCAAGCGCCGCACGCTTCTTTTCTCCAACGCTCTTCGATCGCGGCGCGCGCCTCATTGACGATCCGCCCGAGACGCGGCCTCCGCAGGGTCGAGCTTTCCCATGCCGCGCTGGATCGCTCGTCAGCTCGCCCTTCTTGCCGAACACCCCTGACGCGGATGCCGTCAAGCTCTGCGAAAGCGTCACGCCCGCCGCTTCGATGGCTGCGACGGCGTCCTCGCGAATCTTCGCTATCTTGCCTTCCATAAATGAAACTGACCTCCTAGCTGCAAAAACGGCAGCGAAAAAAACCTCCGCCCCGCCAAGGGCGGGCGAAGGTTCATGTCGCTGCCCCATAGCACTTCGGGGCACTGCGCCCAGCCGTTCATTATTACGCTGCAATACTGATAAAAGTATATTACAGACGGGAAAGAAAAAGGCAAATCTTTTGCGAAATTCGCCAGAAAAGGCTAGAAATATGGCATATACTGTACGTTAAACGGATTATGAGCAAAGGAGCATGAAAAATATGCTATTAACCCGTAATTGCGTGGAGCTTCGCACCGGCCGGCACTTGGGACGCCCTCGTCGCCGCTGTCGAGGCGGGCGCAGACGCCGTCTATCTGGGCGGCAAGCACTTCAACATGCGCATGCACCACGGCGATACGAATTTCGACAACGAGATGCTGAAAAAAGCCGTCGACTTTACGCACGAGCACGGCGTCAAGCTCTATATCACATTGAACAATCTCATCAGCGAGGAAGAGCTTCCCGCCCTGCGCGAATATCTGCTCTACCTGCAGGAGATCCGCCCCGACGCGATCCTCGTGCAGGACTTCGCCGTGCTTGAGCTGAAAAAGGAACTGGGCATCGACATCCCGCTGCACACCTCGGTCATGATGAACACGCACAACGAGGCGGCGATTGAAAAACTCAAGGAATACGGCATCACGCGCATCGTTGTCGGGCGCGAGATGACGCTCTCTGAACTGAGTCTCTTCAAGGAACGCACAGGGGCTCGAAGTCGAATACTTCATGCACGGCGACATGTGCATGTCCGAGAGCGGCCAGTGCATCCATTCGGGCGTGCTCTTCGGTCAGAGCGGCAACCGCGGCCGCTGTCTGAAGCCCCTGCCGCTGGGCAGGCGAGACTGATCGACGAGGGCGACGGGCGAAGTCTTGATGCCGAGAGCGAAGGCCCTCACAAGCTCGCCCTGAAGGACATGTGGCATGTACCGCAACATTCCCCTGAGCCTCATTCAGGCAGGCGTTCACTCCTTCAAAGATCGAAGGACGCATGCGCCCGGCGGAGTTCATCCGTCGCATCGTGCGCACCTATCGCAAGGGCGATCGACAGCTACATTGCTGATCCTTTCGGCTACCGGGTCGACGAGGCGGGCTGGCAGGACTCTTCGACAACCGTGCGCGCGACTTCACGACGACGTTCGCCTTAGGTCCGACGACGGCGCACGCGACATCGGCTTTGACGGCACGCGCGAACCTCGCTTCTTCAGCGAGGCCGTGAAGGAGCCGGGCTTCGAGACGACATTCTGAAGGCAGAGCGTCCCCATCGCACGCGAGAATGCGCCCCATCGCCGCCTCGTCGGTGCGCGTCGGCGACATCGAGCGCACGCGCCGCCATCGAGAGCGGCGCCGATGCCGTCTACGTCGGCGGCGAGGCATTCCGCCTCAGAAGCCGTCGGCTCGCGGACATCGAATCCGTCATCGAAAACGGCGAATGAATCGGGCGCAAAGGTCTTCGTCAACACGCCGCGCACGACGATGCGCCGCGAGTGCGGCGAGCTCGAGCAGTTCTTCACGGCGCTTGAACGCCTGCAGCCCGCAGGCGTCCTCGTCAGCAACCTCGGCTCGCTGCGCCTCGCCCCAGACGATCACGAAACCTGCCCGTGCAGGCCGATCTCTCGTTCAACATCTTCAACCATCTCGCCGCGAAAGTTCCTCAAGGAAAACGGTCTTGCCATGGCGGCATCCTCCCTTCGAGCTTTCCTTCGAGCAGCTCGAAGCCTCGTCAAACCTCGGAACTTCCCATCGAAACGGTCGTGCACGGCTCTTACGAATCCATGATCCTCGATCACAACCCTGCCCTGAGATGTCCTGCGGCGGCTACGACCCGCTGAAGAATCCCGAATTTCTCGATCGCCGCTATGCACTGCGCGACAGGGGCGGGCGAGGTTCATTCCATCCGCATCGACCAGTTCGGGCGCAACCACCTCTACTTCGCGAAGGATCTGTGTCTTTATCCGTACCTTGAGAAGTTCAACGGCATCGCCTCCTACCGCATTGAGGCGCAGGACTACGCGCCTGCGCTTGTCGCTCTCGTCACGAAAGACGTACCGCGAGGCGCTCGATGCGCTCTCGCGCGGGGAAAAAGCTCGATGAATCCGCGCTCGCCGCACTCGCCGCGAAAAGAGTCCGCGCGCTTTCGGTCTCGGCATCTACCGTTTCCGCGAGTCGAAAGATTCGATCTAAAAAGCGCGGATGAATCCAACACTCATTTCGTCCACGCTCCCTAAGGAGGTCATTATTTGAAGAATACATCGGCGCTGAAGCCATCCTCGAAAAAAGAAGAAGTACATCATGCCCCTGTCTCGGCCACTTCTACCGTGAGCCGCGCCAAATCGTGCGCGGCTCCATGGCTACCTCTTCGACAGCGAGGGCAGGAAGTATCTCGACTGTTTTGCTGGTGTTTCCGTCATCAACTGCGGCCACTGCAATCCCGAGATTACGGAGAAGGTCATCAAGCAGGTCGAAACATTGCAGCATGTCTGCAACATCTACTTGACGGAGAACTTCGTGAACCTCGCCGAAAAACTCGCCGAGGTCACGCCCGGCGACCTGCAGAAGAGCTTCTTCTGCTCGACGGGCACGGAAGCGACGGAGGGCGCTGCGCTGCTCGCGACCATTCACACGGGGAAGCAGCGAGTTCATCGCCTTCGAAACAGTCTGCACGGGCGCACAGACTCACGATGAGCCTTACGGGCATCGGCATGTGGCGCACCGATCCGAACCCCGTCGGCGGCATCCAGTTTGCACCGAACCCCTACTGCTACCGCTGTCCGCTCGGCAAGACGCATCCAGAATGCGGCCTTGCCTGCGCCGATGAGGTCGAGACGATCATCCGGACGGCGACGAGCGGCAGGCCCGCCGCCTTCATCGCCGAAAGCATCCAGGGCAACGCCGGCATCATCGTGCCACCTAAGGATACTTCCAGCGCGTCAAAGAAATCATCTCGTCCTACGGCGGTCTCTTCATCGCGGACGAGGTACAGACAGGGATTTGCTCGCACGGGCAGGATGTTCGCCATCGAGCACGCGGGCGTCGTGCCCGACATCATGTGCGTCGCCAAGGCGCTCGGCAACGGACAGCCCATCTCCGCCTTCATCGCGAGTGCCAAGGTCGCTGACAGCTACACGAAGCCCGGCGCCTCAACCTTGGGCGGCAACCCCGTTTCAGAGCACGGCAGGACCCGCCGTCTCAACTACATCGAGGACATCGCCTCGCCGAAAATGCCGAGAGCGCGGCAAAGCAGTTGCGCAGGACTCGCCGAGATTCAGAAACGCCACCCGATCATCGGCGACATCCGCGGCCTCGGCCTCATGACGAGCGCAGAATTCGTCCATCAGCGACAAAGCGCCCCGCCCCTGAAGAGCTGGACGACGGTGCTCGAAGAGCTCAAGATCGCGGCTTCATCGTCGGCAAGAACGGCGTCGCCAGAAACGTCATGGCGTTCCAGCCGCCGCTCATCATCACGGAAGAACATCAACGACGTGCTCAATGCGCCATGGAGCAGGTGCTGGTGAAGCTTTTGCTGGCGAAACAGACGGTCTTCCACATCCCGCTGAGTGCCGCAAACCTCGCGGGATTTTAAAGCAAACCGCTCTGCAACGCCGATATTTTCTTCTGTCGCTTTCTCTTCCTTCTCTTCGACAGCTTCTTCCGCATTGAGCGTCGGCTCTTCCCGTCGAGCGTCTCCTCGGACTCAGCCGCCATTTCCTCGCCGTCGCCTTCGGGCGGCTCAGGCGCAGGGCGGATTCGGATCGACAACCGCGATGTTGCGGTAGCGTCCCATGCCCGTTCCGGCAGGAATCAGCTTGCCGATGATGACATTCTCTTTCCAGACCGATCAGAGGATCGACCTTGCCCTTGATGGCGGCGTCCGTGAGAACGCGCGTCGTTTCCTGGAAGGAGGCTGCCGACAGGGAAGGAATCCGTCGCGAGCGACGCCTTCGGTGATGCCGAGGAGAATCGGCTTCGCGACAGCAGGCTCGCCGTCGGCCTCGATGGCGACGGCATTCGCCGCTTCAAAGGGTTGATGTCGACGTATTCGCCGGGCAGGAAAGCTCGTCGTGCCCGCCTCGATCTTCACCTTGTGCAGCATCTGGCGCACCGCGACCTCGATGTGCTTGTCGTTGATCTCAACGCCCTGCGACTGTAGACCTTCTGCACCTCGTAGACGAGGTAGCGCTGCGTGTCGCGCAGACCGCAGACGCGCGAGGATGTCGTGCGGATTGATCGAGCCTTCCGTCAGGCGGTCGCCCGGCATGAGATGGTCGCCATCGTCGCAGGGGCGAGACGTGCACCGTGAGGGAATCGCATACTCGCGCGATTCGCCCGATTCAGGAACGATCAGGAGCTTTCTCGTGCCCCTTGCCCGTATCCGTGATCTCAACCGTTCCTTCGATCTCAGCGATGATCGCATGGTGCTTTGGGCTTTCTCGCTCGAACAGTTCTTCAACGCGCAGCAGACCCTGTGTGATGTCCTCACCCGCAACACCGCCCGTATGGAACGTGCGCATCGTGAGCTGCGTGCCCGGCTCGCCGATCGACTGCGCGGCAATCGTTGCCGACGGCCTCGCCGACCTCGACCTCCGTCTGGTTCGCGAGATCGCGTCCGTAACATTTGACGCAGACGCCGAACTGCGAGTTTGCACGTCAAGACGCTGCGGATAGACACGCGCTCGCGCACCGCCGCGATCTTCTTGGCAAGCGCCTCGTCGATCGCATCGTTGAGCGAAGCGACCTTCTCGCCCGTCTCAGGATTGAAGATGTCTTCTGCCAGCACGCGTCCCGTGATGCGATCCTCCAACGACTCAATGATGCCGTTTGCGCTTCCTTGATGGCTTCGACCTCGATGCCGCGCACATTGTTGTCGCACGCTCGAGCTCCTGGCGTCGCTCGCAGAGGATGGCCTCGATCTGCTCTTCCGTCAAATCGACGGCGGCGGGAACGATCTCCGTGCCTTCGCTGTCTGCATGACGGCATAACGCGTTTCGCTGCCGAGCATTTCGTGAATCATGGCGTGCCTGATTTCCGCACGGCGCGCCTCGTCCGGCTCGCCAAAGGGCAATCTTCTCCGGGACCATCGTGCTGCTGATGTAGCTTCGGAGGTCAAGGGAAAGAGCCGCGCAGGACAATCTCATGCACATCTTCCTCGGCAAAGTTCCAAAATCGCCTTCCGTCAGCACCGTGTCCTTCGGCAGCAGCAGTTCATCCGTCGCAGGACTCATGATGTCCGCTGCCGTCGGGCGGCCGACGAGCTGCTCATCGAGGATCTCGATGGCGTCCGCCGCCGACTCCGCGAGGCGTGCTCGCTCACGCAGCAAATTGATGCTCTCCACATCGCAGTCGTCCTCGCGCACGATGACGTCCTGTGCGACATCGACGAGACGGCGCGTGAGGTAGCCCGAGTCCGCCGTGCGAAGAGCCGTATCGGCAAGACCCTTTCTTGCGCCGTGCGAGGACATGAAGTAATCGGAAACCGTAAGACCTTCGCGGAAGTTCGCCGTGATCGGCAGGTCGATGATCTTGCCCGACGGATCGGCCATGAGGCCGCGCATGCCGGCGAGCTGACGCATCTGCTGCTTGTTGCCGCGCGCGCCGAGTCCGCCATCATGAAGATGACGGGTTGAAGGCGTCCATGTTGTCCATCATGGCGTCCGTCACATCGTCCGTCGCCTGCGTCCAAAAGCGCGATGACCTTGTTGTAGCGCTCCTCGTCCGTAATGAGACCGCGGCTGAACTGACGCTCGATGCCGTTGACCTGCTTCTTCGTCGCCGCGAGGATGTCCTGCTTCTTCTCGGGCACGATGATGTCGGAAATCGCGACCGTCATGCCCGCAAGACACGCGTAGTGATAGCCGAGGTTCTTGACGTCGTCGATGACGACGGCCGTACGTGCAGCGCCGAAGTGATCGAAGCAGTTCGCCACGAGCTTGCCGAGCTGCTTCTTGTCCATGCGGATGCCGAGGCACCACTGCCCCGTCTCCTCATCCTTGTGGTAATAGCGAAGCTCCTGCGGCAGGATCTCGTTGAAGATCATGCGCCCGAGCGAAAATCTTGACAAGCCGTATCCCTCGATGCGCGCCGGATCTCCGCCTGCGGCGCAGTTCCTGATGCTGATACATCAAAGCGCTTCCTCGATGCCCGTGACGATCTTGCCCTCGCCCAGGGCGCCGGGGACGCAGGATCGTCAGATAGTAGGCCGAGCACCATGTCCCTGCGTCGGCACGATGATCGGTCCTGCCGTCCCTTCGGCGCGAGGATGTGGTTCGCGGCGAGCATGAGGATGCGCGCCTCCGCCTGCGCTCTCTGCCGACAGCGGCAGATGAATCGCCATCTGATCGCCGTCGAAGTCGGCATTATACGCCGTGCACGCGAGCGGATGAAGCTTCAGCGCACGGCCTTCCGTCACTACGGGCTCAGAATGCCTGGATGCCGAGACGATGCAGCGTCGGAGCACGGTTCAGGAGGACAGGATGCTCTCGATGACCTCTTCGAGCATATCCCAGACCTCTGGGACGTGCGCGCTCAGACCATATGCTTGGCGCTCTTGATGTTCTGTGCGAGGCAGAACTCACGAGCCGCTTCATGACGAAAAGGCTAGAAGGTTCGAGCGCCATCTCCTTCGGCAGACCGCACTGGTGGGCTTTGAGCTCAGGGCCGACGACGATAACGGAGCGTCCCGAGTAGTCGACGCCTTGCCGAAGGTTCTGACGGAAGCGTCCCTGCTTGCCCTTGAGCATGTCGGAGCGACTTCAGCGGGCGGTTGCCCGGTCCCGTGACAGGGCGGCCGCGGCGGCCGATATCGATCAAAGCGTCGACGGCTTCCTGCAGCATGCGCTTTCTCGTTGCGCACGATGATGTCCGGCGCACCGAGATCGAGGAGACGCTTCAATCGGTTGTTGCGGTTGATGACGCGGCGGTAGAGATCGTTCAGATCACTCGTCGCGAAAGCGTCCGCCGTCGAGCTGCACCATGGGGCGAAGCTCGGGCGGAATGACGAGGACGGCGTCGAGCACCATCCACGAGGGCTGATTGCCCGACTTGCGGAATGCCTCGACGACTTCAGGCGGCGGATCGCGCAGATCTTACGCTGTCCGCTGACCTCGCGCAGAGTCTTTCCTGAGCTCCTCGTTCATCTTATCGAGATCGAGCTCCACGAAGCTCCTTCACAGCCTCAGCGCCCATGCCGACGCGGAAGGCGCTGCCATACTTCGCGCGGTTATCGCGGTATTCGCTCTCCGTCAAGAGCTGCTTCTTGATGAGCGGCGTATCGCCTGGGTCAGGACGATGTAGGAAGCGAGTAGAACCTTTTCCAACGCGCGCGGGGAAATGTCAAGATGAGTCCCATGCGGCTCGGTATGCCCATGAAGTACCAGATATGGGAAACGAGAGACAGCAAGCTCAATGTGGCCCATGCGCTCGCGACGCACCTTTGGCGCGCGTCACCTCATTGCCGCAGCGGTCGCAGAACGACGCCATGAAGCGAATCCTCTTGTACGCCGCAGTGGCATTCCCAATCGTGCGTCGGTCCGAAGATGCGCTCGCAGAAGAGCCCGTCGCGCTCGGGTTTCAGCGTGCGGTAGTTGATCGTCTCCGGCTTCTCGGCCTCACCATGCAGGACCACTCGCGGATCTTGTCCGGCGATGCCAGACCGATGCGCATCGAGTCAAATTCGTTTACATCCAACAACGAGGTTCCTCCTCTACTTATCCGAAATCGTCATCGCTCATCACATCGTCCGCGATGTCATCCATCTCCCCATAGTCTCGAAACTGACTGAAATCGGCAATGATCTCATCGCCGTCCAACTCCTCGGAGGATTCTTCCTCGGTTTCTTCACCCGCTTCAGCGTCCGCAGGCGGCTGTTCATATCTTTCTGCGCAGCGACTCCCGCGACGTCGAGGTCGAGTTCGTGCGCCGTCGCATTGATATCGTCGTCATCGTCGTGGATGACGATCTCCTGTCGTCTTCCGTGAGTACCTTGATGTCAAGGCCAATGCTCTGCAGTTCCTTGATGAGCACCTTGAACGATTCAGGCACGCCGGTTCCGGGGATATTCTCGCCCTTGACGATGGCCTCGTACGTCTTGACGCGACCAACGACATCGTCGGACTTTCACCGTGAGGGATTTCCTGCAGGGTGTACGCCGCGCCATAGGCTTCAAGCGCCCAGACCTCCATCTCGCCGAAGCGCTGGCCGCCGAACTGCGCCTTGCCGCCCAGCGGCTGCTGCGTGACGAGCGAGTACGGCCCCGTCGAACGCGCGCATGAATCTTGTCGTCGACGAGATGATGGAGCTTGAGCGTAGACGCAGCCAACCGTCACACGGTTTTCAAACGGTTCTCCCGTGCGTCCGTCGTAGAGGATCGTCTTGCCATCCTCGGGCAGTCCTGCGGCGCGAATCGTGCCGGGCTCCTCGGCATCACCCGCGCCGTCGAAGACCAGGCGTCGCGATGTGGATGCCCGCGACGTCCGGCTTCGGCACGCCATGCGTCTCGACATCGTAGCCGATCGAGCGCAGGCGCTCGCCCACCGTCGGGTCACCCGCGCTTGATCTGCATGCCGAGGGCGCACCGCCATGCCCAGATGCGTTTCAGATCTGTCCGATGTTCATCGCGAAGGCACGCCCAGCAGGGTTGAGCACGATATCGACCGGCGTGCCGTCCGGCGAGGAATAGCATGTCCTCCTGACGCATGATGCGCGAGACGACGCCCTTGTTGCCGTGACGGCCGGACATCTTGTCGACCGACCGAGATCTTGCGCTTCTGCGCGATGTGAACGCGCACGAGATGATTGACGCCCGGCGGCAGCTCGTCGTTGTTCTCACGGCTGAACGACTTGGCGTCGACGATCTTTCCCGCCTCGCCGTGCGGCACGCGAAGCGATGTGTCGCGCACCTCGCGCGCCTTTCTCGCCGAAGATGGCCCGCAGCAGGCGCTCTTCCGCCGTCAGCTCCGTCTCGCCCTTCGGCGTGACCTTGCCGACGAGGATGTCGCCCGGCAGACGTCTGGCGCCGATGGAAATGACGCCGTTTTCATCGAGATCCTTCAGTGCATCGCCCGAAACGTTCGGGATGTCGCGCGTGATCTCTTCGAACCGAGGCTTCGTATCGCGCGCATCGCATTCGTATTCCTCGATGTGGATGGATGTGTAGAGGTCGCGCTTTACAAGGTTCTCCGAAAGGATGATGGCATCCTCGTAGTTGTAACCTTCCCACGGCATGTAGGCGAGCGATGATATTGTAACCGAGCGCAAGCTCGCCGTGATCCGTCGCAGGACCGTCGGCGATCGGCTGCTTCTCGAAGACCTCCTCGCCCTTATGGACAATCGGCACCTGGTTGATGCATGTGCCCTGGTTCGAGCGCTGGTACTTCTGAGTTTGTAAATGTCGGATCGCCCTCGTGCGTGCGCACCTGAATCTGATCGGCCGTGACCTTCTCGATGACGCCCGCACGCTTCGCGAGAATCATGACGCCCGAGTCGCACGCCGCCTTGTACTCCATGCCCGTGCCGACGAGAGGCGCCTGCGTGCGCAGAAGCGCACGCCTGACCTGCTGCATGTTCGCTCCCATCAGGGCGCGGTTCGCATCGTCGTTTCTCGAGGAACGGAATCATCGCCGTGGCGATGGAGGACGACCTGCTTCGGTGAAACGTCCATGTAGTCGACGCGATCGCGCGCACGAGAGCGTCTCTCTCATTGTAACGCGCCGTGACGCGCTCGTTGACAAACCAGCCGTTTTCGTCGAGCGGTTCGTTCGCCTGCGCGATGACGATCTTGTTCTCCTCGTCTGCCGTCAGGTAGCGCATCGTCCGTCACGCGGTGCGCCGCCTTGTCCACCTTGCGGTACGGCGTCTCCATGACCGAAACTGGTTGACGCGCGTAGTTCGACAGCGAACCGATGAGGCGATGTTCGGACCTTCCGGCGTCTCGATCGAGCACATGCGTCCGTAGTGGGAGTTGTGGACGTCTCGCACCTCGAAGCCTGCGCGCTCGCGCGAGAGACCGCCGGGGCCCGAGGCTGCGGAGGCGGCGCTTGTGCGTAGTTCCGACAGCGGATTGTGCTGATCCATCGAACTGCGAGAGCTGAGACGAGCCAAAGAACTCCTTGATTGCCGCGACGACCAGGACGAATGTTGATGAGCGCCTGCGGCGCGATGAGCGTCGACATCACGGATCGTCATGCGTTCGCTCGACCACGCGCTCCATGCGCGAAAGGCCGATGCGGAACTGGTTCTGCAAAAAGTTCGCCGACAGGCGCACGCGGCGATTGCCCAGATGATCGATGTCGTCCGTCGTACCGACGCCGTCCATGAGGTTCAGCAGATGGTTGATGGGACGCCATGGCGTCGTTGCACGTGATCGATGCGATGATTGTGAAAGCGTGCGCAGAGCACAAACCTTCATGCTCTTGCCGTCGCCCGTCTGCGTGCGCGCAAAAAGACAGCGGGCTTAGTCCTCGCCAGCGCATCCTCCTGCTCCGCTGTGATGTTTTTCAAGCATCGCCTCGTCGACGACGACGTCAGCCGCGCGACGACCTCGCCCGTATCTCTGTCCACGATGGGCTGCGCGAGCACTCCTGCCGAATGCGGCGCTTCCAGCCCAGCTTCTTCGTCAGCTTGGCGACCGACCATCGCGAGATCGTAGCGCTTGGGATCGAAGAAAAGGCTGTCGAGGAGCTGCTGCATTGTCGACCGTCAGGCGGCTCGCCAGGCGCAGACGCTTGTAGATCTCGACGAGCCTCCTCCTTGGGCTTGCGCCGTCGCGCTCCAGCGTTGCTGGATGCGCTCATCGTAGTTGAACAGCTCGGCGATCGCACTGTTGGAGCTGTAGCCGAGCGCACGCACAGAGATGGTCTCGGGCAGTTTCCTCGTGCGGTCGATGCGTACGGAAATGGCGTCGTTCGCATCCGTTTCAGCTCAATCCACGCGCCGCGGTTCGGAATGATCGTCGCGTTGTAGAGCTTCTTGCCCGTGGTGTCGATCGTCTCACCGTAGTAAGCGCCCGGCGAACGCACGAGCTGGCTGACGATGACGCGCTCCGCGCCGTTGATGATGAAGGTTCCTGTATCGGTCGCGAGCGGAAAATCACCCTGAACACTTCCTGTTCGCTTGATTTCGCCCGTCTCGCGATTGATCAGGCGCACGTTGACGCGCAGCGGCGCTGCGAGCGTAACGTCCCTCTCCTTGCACTCATCAAGCTCGTACTTCGGCTCGCCGAGCGAGAAGTCTTCAAAGGACAGCACAAGATTTCCAGTAAAAATCTTGAATCGGTGAAAATATCCTGGAAGATCTCCCGCAGGCCCTCCTTCAAGAACCATTCGTAGGAGTTCCTCTGAATATCCAAAAGATGCGGCATATCCATGACTTCCTTGATCCTTGCATAGGTATACCTGTTTCTCTTGCCCACCGGCACAGGACTAAACATTAAATCCCTCACCCTTAGCCAAATATCGGTCTATAACCAAAAGCACGCAAAAAGACAACGAAGGACAGGAAAGCCAAAAGACAAGGCATAAAACTGTCGCATTTGATACCTTGTCCGCCTCTCCCATCTTGCTCGCTATCATTCGGGAAGCGCTGATAAATGCAGCGATTCCTGCACGTTTATTCAGTTCTCATGCGTCCAACAATGACGTTAAACGCGCAAATGCGCATAGTTAGAATAACATACACGCTGTAATAAAGTGATTCTAGCATGGGATTATCCAATATTCAATGGGTCTTTTCTCCCTTAAGAAAATTTTTCACAGATTTATTCACGATGAGCGATCGCATTCTCCTCGCACCAATCACGCGCAAGCGCGAAGACTCGACGAAAGATGCGCCTGCCAGGCCGCCGCCAAGGAAAGGCTCTGCACCGCACGTCGAAAGCGCAGCCGGGCAGAAGCGCCGCGCAGGGGTTTCCTCAAAGGGGCAACACGCGCCTCCTGAGGCACCTTTTCTGCAAAAGTCTGCATGATGGAGCGAATCTCTGCATCGTAGATGTCGGGCGGCGGCACATAGCGCTGCCAATCCTCCCTCAATGGAAAGCAGCCGTTCCATGCGCACTTCCTCCCGAGACGTCGCTTCGGCTCGCGCGTCGGATTCGTCTTCTCCCATCAAGATGATGCGCCCATCACGCGTATCGGCGCTAGCCCTGCAATACATCTGTCTTTTCCAGTGCAGCGGCCAGCTCCTGCAAAGAGATTTCCAACAATGTCCCTCCCCGTCATACGAGATCGTACATCTTTTCCGTGCGGTCGAGGATGGCGTCACGCCGCTCCTTGCTCGCGGCAAAGTAGCGATGCACGGCTCACGATCGCCCGCTTCGATGGAAGCGATGACCGTTCGAGGATCGCCTGCAGATCGCGCAAGTGACCCGTGATTGCCTCTCGGTTCGTCGTGCAGATATCCGCCCACATATCGGCGTTCGAAGATGCGATGCGTGTCGTATCATGAAGCCGCCGACCCGCGAGCTTCAGGCACGATTCCATGTCGCCTTCGCTCTGGTTGAGGAGCGTCACGAGCGCCGCTGCCGTCACATGCGGCACATGGCTGACTGATTGAAGCGCAGCGATCATGCCTTTTTGTATATCGAGGCGCAGGAAGTTCGCCTCCGTGTGCGAAAGCACCGACATCAATTTCTCGATGCGCCTCGGGCGGCGCTCCCGTATCCTCGACGATGACGTAGCTCTTGTGCCGGAAGAGGTCGGCGGATGCCGCCTCGACGCCGCTCTTTCTCGCGCCCCGTCATCGGATGGCCCGCGATGTAGTGGACGCCCGCGGCAGAATGCCCCGGATGATGCTGCCAAAGATACGCTTCGTGCTTCCCGCATCCGTCAAGATCGCGCCTTTCTTGAGATACGGCACGATCTCGTTCCAGCATCGGCGTCATCTGCAGCACGGGCGTCGCCAGAAACACGATGTCAGCACCCTCGACGACTTCGCGAACGTCGGGCGACGCCATGTCGACAGCGCCGCGCTTTACGGCAGATCCATGGACTTCTGCGTGCGGCAGAGTCCCGTGATGAAGATGTCCGCTCCGAGCTTTCTCCTTCAAGCAAAGTCCCAGAGAGCCGCCGATGAGTCCGACGCCGATGATAGCCAGTTTCATCTTCATGCCTCGCGCCCCCATGAAGCGTGCAATGTCACGCACCTCTTCCATCGTCTTCTGGAAATTCTCGGGGCGTCAGGGACTGGTCGCCGTCCGAGCGCGACTTCAGGATGCGGATGAACCTCGATGATGAGACCGTCCGCACCGGCCGCGATTGCCGCACGCGCCATCGCGGGCACCATCTGCCAACGCCCTGTGCCGTGGCTCGGGTCGACGATGATCGGCAGGTGCGAGATCTCCTTGATGGCAGCGACGGCGCTCAGATCGAGGCGTATTGCGCGTATACGTCTCGTAGGTGCGTATGCCGCGCTCGCAGAATACGACGTTGTCGTTGCCGCCGGCCATGATGTACTCCGCCGCGTTGAGCCACTCGCTGATGGTCGCGGAAAGGCCGCGCTTCAGAGTACAGGCGTATGCACCTTGCCGACTTCTTTGAGCAGCTGGAAGTTCTGCATGTTGCGCGCACCGATCTGGATCATGTCGGCATACTTCGTGATCAGTTCGACGTCGTTGATGTTCACGATCTCCGTCACGACCTTGAGCCCGTCTTGTCCGCCGCCTCGCGCAGCATCTTCAGCCCTCTTCCGCCAGTCCTTGGAAATCATAGGGCGAAGTGCGCGGCTTGAAGGCACCGCCGCGCAGGAACTTGGCGCCGTACTTCTTCACGCACTCGGCCGCTTCCACGAGCTGCTCCATGCTCTCGACAGCGCACGGTCCCGCCGCGACCGTCAAGTGCCCCGCGCCGATCTTCACGCCTCCGACGTCGATGACGGTGTCTTCGGGCTTGAACTCGCGGCTTACAAGTTTGTACTTCTCCGTGATGCGCACCGTCTTTTTCCACCCCGTCGAGAGAATTCATCTGCGGTCCTGCAATGATCTTTCTTTGTCACCGATCACGCCGACGATCGTGCGTTCATCGCCTTCGAAAGATGGTACTTGAGACCGGCTCGCGTGATTTTCTGCTCCACTTTCTCAAGGTTTTCGCTTTGTCGACGTCGGACTCATTACAATGATCACGCGACACAACCTCCTGCAAAAATCAATGACTCGTTCGCGTCCGCAGCCTCCCGCACCATGGCGATCTCGTCACAGTTCAGGAAACTTCGGACAGTCGATGCATTCCTTCCAGACCTTCTGCGGCAATCCTCCTGGCAACGATATGGAAACCGAGCGTCTTGAAGAAGCCCGGCTTGTACGTCAATGTGAAAAATCGCCGCACGCCGAGTGCACGCCCTTCCTCCATGAGCCGATGCACGATTTCTGATCCGATGCCGCAGCGTGCAAGCGCAGGGGTCGACCGCCATCGTGCGAACCTCTGCGAGACCGTCCCACATCATGTGCAGGCCGCCGACGCCGACGATCTTGCCCTCATCATCTTCGGCAACGATCATATCGCGCAACGTCTCGTGAGGGTATTGCGCGAACGTGCGAGCATCGCGCCGTCCGCTGCATAGTCGTTCACGAGATGAAGATGCTCTCCACATCAGCGAACACGGCCTTTCTGTGCTTTAAAATCTTTCCCCATTCGCTGCTCACTCACGGCTTGGGCAGACATCCGCGAGCGGACATTCGCCTGCAGAGCGGGCGATTCGCCTTGCATACGCGCCTGCCGTGGTAGATGAGCCAGTGGTGCGCGCACTCCACTTTCGCGCGGAATCACCTTCATCAGCCCCTTCTCCACCGCGAGCGGCGTCTCGCCCACAGCGAGCTTCAAGCGGTTCGCTATGCGAAAAACGTGCGTATCGACGGCGATGGCGGGGCGGCCGAAAGCGACGCTCGTCACGACGTTCGCCGTCTTCCTGCCGACGCCCGGCAATTTGAGAGCGTATCGTAGTCGGACGGCACCTCGCCGCCGAACTCCTCGACGAGCATACGGCACGTCGCCATGATATTCTTCGCCTTGTTGCGGAAAAGTCCGCAGTCCTTTATTTCCTCTTCAAGCCCCGAAACCCCCAAGGCGACGATGGCCGCAGGCGTCGCCGCCTTCTTGAAGAGCCGTGCCGTCGTGATGTTCACGCGCTTGTCCGTGCACTGCGCCGACAGGATGACGGCGATCAGCAGCTCGAAAGGATTGCTGAAATGCAGCTCAGGCTTGGCGCCGCGGTACGTCTCTTCGAGGATTTCCAGCTGCTTTTCGCGTATCTTCTTCGTGACTCGCATCGCGCCCTCAGTTCGTCAGACTGCGCACGGGCGCCGGGATTCGTCCGCCGCGTGCGACGAAAGCCTCCGAGCTGAAGGCGTCCTTGACGGGCATGATCGGGCAGCGCCCCAAGAGGCCTCCCCACTCCACCTCGTCGCCGACCTTCTTTCCGGGCACGGGGATGACGCGCACCGCCGTCGTCTTGTTGTTGATCATGCCAATCGCCGCCTCGTCCGCGATGATTCCCGAAATTGTTGCCGCCGACGTATCGCCCGCGACCGCGATCATGTCGAGGCCGACGGAGCAGACGCACGTCATCGCTTCCAGCTTTTTCCAGCGAGAGACTGCCGCGTGCCACAGCGTCGATCATGCCCGCATCCTCGCTGACGAGGATGAACGCGCCCGACAGACCGCCCACATGCGAAGATGCCAGGGAGCCGCCCTTCTTGACCGCATCGTTTAAGAGCGCGAGCGCCGCTGTCGTGCCGGGAGCGCCGCAGCTTTCGAGTCCCATCTCCTCTAAGATGTGCGCGACGCTGTCGCCGACTGCCGACGTCGGTGCAAGCGAGAGGTCGATGATGCCGAAGGGCACGCCGAGCCGCTTCGACGCCTCGCGTGCCACGAGCTGTCCGACGCGCGTGATCTTGAACGCCGTGCGCTTGATCATCTCCGCCACCTCGGAAAATCCGCGCCCTTGATGTCCTCCAAGGCGCGCTTCACGACGCCCGGCCCGCTGACGCCGACGCTCACGACCTTATCCGCCTCGAAACGCCGTGGAAAGCGCCCGCCATGAAGGATTGTCCCCGGTGCATTGCAGAAAACGACGAGCTTCGCGCAGCCGATTGGCCGCCTGATCGCGCGTCAGTTCCGCCGTACGCTTGATGACCTCGCCCATCTCGCGCACGCAGTCCATGTTGATGCCCGCCTTCGTCGAACCGACGTTGACCGAGGAACAGACGAGATCTGTTAGAAGCGCCTGCGGGATGGACGAGATGAGCACCCTGATCGCCGTGCGTATATCCCTTTTTCCACGAGCGCGGAAAAACCGCCGATGAAGTTGATGCCGATCTCCTTCGCCGCACGATCGAGCGCTTCGGCTACGGGAACGTAGGAATCCGTCTTGCAGGCGTCCGCCGCGATGGCGATCGGCGTGACGGAAACGCGCTTGTTGATGATGGGGATGCCGTACTCCGCCTCGATGTCCCTGCCTGTCTGTACGAAATTCCGCCGACTTTGTGACCTTGTCGTAGACGTTGCGGCAGAACTGCTCGATGTTCGGATGCGCGCAGTCACGGAGCGAGATGCCCATCGTGATCGTGCGCACGTCGAGCTTGTTCTCCGTAATCATGCGGTTTGTTTCTAATATATCGTCAATGGTAATCACAGAAAGACCTCCTGCAGCATGCTAAAAAACCGTCCAAGTTCTCAAACCTTGTGCATCGCGTTGAAAATATCCTCATGCTGCGTCTTGATCTCGACGCCGAGCGCTTCGCCCTTCTCCTGCAAAAGCTGCCGCACGGCAGCGAGCTCGATCTTGCTGCCCGCCATATCAGCGATCATGACCATATTGAAAAAGCCGTCCATGATATTCTGGTTGATACTCAGAATGTTGACGCCGTTTTCAGCCAAGAGCGTGCTGACTGCCGCGATGATGCCCACACTGTCCTTGCCGACGATCGTAACCACGATTTTCATTTGCAACCCCTCATTCTTTCCGACAATGCGATATGCACTGCCGCAGTTTTCTGTTTGAAATGCTATGTTTTTCATTATATCAGTCAAATGCTGAAAATCCAAGAGGCGCGTCTCCCAAATTGTTTTTGCATCCGTTTCCGTTATAATGAGAGGAGCATTTTCCTGACACAATGCAAAAAATTCATCCTTACATCATCAGAGGCCATTCTTTTGAGGGAACTTAGCTTTTTCAACGATCATTTCTATGCACCGGGCGAGGCGCAGGTCGACATCGAGGACCGCGGCTATCAGTTCGGCGACGGCATCTACGAGGTCACGCACGTCTACAACGGCAAGCTCTTCGCCTTCGACCGCCACCTCGCGCGCTTCCGCCGCTCCGCTGCGCGAAATGCACATCCCCATCACCTATATGGACGAAGAACTCACCGCCATTCACAACGACCCTCATCGAAAAGAGCGGCATCAAGAGCGGCGCGATCTACTTCCAGTCACGCGCGGCACGGCAGCGCGCGCCTTCCTTCCCCGGTCGTGCCACGCCGAACCTCTCGATGACGATCCGAGAGCACGCCGAACCGTGAGCAGCAGGAACGCGGCATCTCTCACGCTCGCCGAAGACATCCGCTGGCTGCGCTGCGACATCAAAGTCTCTGGAACCTTCTCGGCGCCGTCTTTGCCCAAGGAAAAGGCGAAAGCGGAAGGATGCGAAGAGCTCTCTCTACCGCAAGGACACGGAAACTGTCACCGAGGGCGCGAGCAGCACCTTCTTCCTCATCAAGGACGGCGTCGTCTGGACGCATCCGCTCGACCATCTCGTACTGCCGGGCGTCACGCGTGCCGTCGTCGTCGAGGAATGCGCCAAGGAGCTCGGTCTGACCGTCATCGAAAAGACCTTCACGCCGGAGTTCGCTCAGAAGGCAGACGAAGCATTTGAAACGAGCACAAGCCTCGAAGTCACACCCGTCATAAAAGATCGGCGGCAAGAAGATCGGCGCGAGGGCGCCCCGGCGAGATCACAAAAAAGATCATGGAACTCCTTCCAAGGATTGATAAAAAGAATGCTTCAACTGAGGCGCACGAGACAAAAACGGCTGTACATCAGCCGTTTTTGTCTCGTGTCAGAATTTTCTTTCGCGTGTTGGAAAAACCCTGCAAAAATCGCAACTTTTCATTGACAATATCCAAAAATAGTACCATACTCGTAGTGAAGCAAATACATCATGTTTATGGTAGTATAACCCGAAGGTGTGTTTTTATGGCAAAAGGTAAAGATCACCGAAACAGTACTTCGCGACGGGCATCAGTCCCTGTGTGCGACGCGCATGCATTACTCCCAGATGGAGCCCATGCTTGCAGCGCTCGACAAGATCGGCTACAACTCGTTGGAAGCTTTGGGGCGGTGCGACCTTTGATACGTGCTCTCGCTTCCTCGACGAAGATCCGTGGAGAGGCTCGACAAGCTCGAAAGGCTCGTCTCAAGACCCCGATCCAGATGCTGCTTGCGGTCAGAACCTCCTTGGCTACAACCACTATTCGGACGATGTCGTCAAAGTTCGTCGAGCAGGCTTCTGAGCACGGCTGGGCGTATTCCGCATCTTCGATGCGCTGAACGACGTTCGCAACCTCAAGACGGCGATCAACGCTGCCTCGGCTGCAAGGAAAAAGCCGCATGTACAGGGCTGCCTCGTCTACACGCTCAGCCCCTATCATACGGAAACGAAGTCTTCGTCGACCTTTCAAGAAGCTGCAGGAAATGGGCTGCCATTCCGTCTGCATCAGGACATGTCCGGCCTTCTGAAGCCGTATGTCGCAGAAGACCTCGTGAAGAAGCTCAAGGCTGCGCTCGACATCCCCATCCAGCTCCACACGCATTATACGTCCGGGCTTCTGCGCGCGTGACGTACCTCATAGGCGATCGAGGCTGGGCGTCGACACCGTTGACTGCGCGCTCTCGCCGTTCGCTCTCGATACGTCCCAGCCCCTGCACGGAGACGATGGTCGCCGCCTTGGAAGGCACGCCGTTCGACACGGGTCTCGACCGTCAGGCCATGACGCCGATCGCCAGCACCCTCCCTGCAGGTCGACAGGATCTCATCAGGAGTTCAACCTCAAAGGGCTACTTCGACGTCAACCCGAACGTCATCGACTTCCAGATTCCGGGCGGCATGCTCTCGAACCTTGCGAACCAGCTCAAGAGCAGGGCATGGAAGACAAAGTTCGAGGATCTCCTCGACGAGATGCCGCGCGTGCGCGCCGATGTCGGCTATCCGTCGCTCGTCACGCCGTCCAGCCAGATCGTCGGCACGATGGCGACGTTCAACGTCATGACGGGCGAGCGCTACAAGATCGTTCCCGAAGAATTCAAAGACCTCGCACGCGGCAAGTTCGGCAAGCCGCCGGTGGAAAGTCAGCCACGAGTATCTCACGAAGACGCTCGGCATCCCGAGAGCGAGATCATCACGGACATCGTTGCCGAGGATGCGAAGGCCCGAAGCTTGCAGATTTCGAGAAGGAAATGAAGGCAAAGGGCTTCCTCAACCCGACGGAAGAGGATATCCTCCTACGCTCTCTTCCCGCAGGTCGCAGAGAGTTCTTCAAGAAGCACTATGCACCGATGAACGCTTACGATATGTCTCATGGCAGGCATAAGCCAAAACTGTAAGCAACCTCCCTCGCCTAGGAGGCAATAGTAGGCTGTGGCAGAATGCTCTGCATTCTGTCACAGCCCCTGTTTGCCAATTTTGATTTTATTTGAAATTCACCTTGAAATTTACCTCTAAAATTTTTCCTATTTCCTATTGCATTTCTTAGCCTCATAGTATAATAGATACTGTTGTCGGGATGTGGCTCAGCTAGTAGACGCGCATCGTTCGGGACGATGAGGGTCGCAGGTCTCGAACTCTGTCATCCCGACCATTCTTCAGAAAGGATGAGCCGTGACATAGTGCGAAAGCATTCTGTCACAGCTCCTTTTTCGTACCTTTTACCATGAAGCCCCCAAGAGGTCGCCGAAGGTGCAGACCGATTGGCTAGGCTTCAGGGCGGCGCACAATGTCCGCGAAAGTGGACGTTTGTGCGTGAAGCTTATACACTGCACGGCATAGGGATGCCTCGCACAATCTTCACATAGATAGACTTCTTCTCGTACATATTTCTCTCCTTTGACATTATAGATAGCAGTAAAAACGAAATATTTTTCGATCGTTTAGCCTCATCCCGTGTGCATAAGGGATGAGGCTTCTATCTTAATTCCACAAATCTATTGAGTCTGGGCGTCGCCCTTAATCATCGGCTCGACGAAGCTCTTCGCCAAGTTTCAGCACGATGACACGCGGGCTCGTTGGCTTGCATGGCACGGCTGAACGCACGGATAAACCTCCTGCGTTCGCACGGCTGTCACTTCATGCCGAAGCTTTCGGCGTGGCGACAAAATCCATCGGATGTGCCAACCGCAGGCGATGTAGCGCCCCTTGTACATGACCTTCTGCAGCTGACGGACTGCATGCCGAGAGCGCAGTTGTCCGCGACAAGTGAAATCACGGTAGCTTGAGCCCTCGCGATCGATGATACAGCTCGTTTCCCGTCATGGCATGCCACCGATCGCCTGCGATGATGGATGACGCGGCGGCCCTTGCCATAGGCGGCCTGCGCCCCCATGGCGGCGGGCAGGCCGGAATCCTCATCGTACCGGAGGCCGCCCGAGGCCAGTACGATCTCGGCTTCGATCCGCAGTGAAGCGCCGCTCACATCTGATGCTGTCCAACATCGGTCGCAAACGAGTACGGCTTGCCCGCCGTAGCGAGGCGCTACATGATGCATTGCCCACGGCGCTCAGATCTCCGCGTCGTAGTCGTAGGCGTATTTCGTGCGCCATTGGCGGATGCTCTGAGCCATTCCTCGAAAGTACGATGCAGGGATTCCGGCTTCATCAAGAGATGCAAAATCGTCTTCATATCGCCCTGCAAGGCCGATGGAGCTTGATGTTTTATCGCCGATCTCCGCCGGGTCGATGTCGACGTGGATGAACGTCGCGCCTTCATAGCATCTGACGACAGTTCCGTCTGGCGGTCACCGAAGCGGCTGCCGAGCGCAATGACGACATCGGACCTCGGCAATCGCATGATTTTGCCGCCTTATGTCCGTGCATGCCGGCAAGCCGACACACAGGGATGCGACTGCGGCAGAGAACCAAGCCCCATCAAGGTCTGCACGACAGGGATACCGTAGTGCTCAGCAAGGGCGGCCAGCTCTTTCGAGGCTCCTGCATAGATGGACGCCGCCGCCCGCGATGATGACGGGCTTTCGCGCCTGCCGGATCGCTTTCCGCCTCCGCTGCACAAATGAGGAAGTCCGCGTCGGGCTTTCCGGGCGTCTTCCTCATAGATGCAGCTTTCGTACTTCACATCGGCAAAGAAGAGGTCGCGCGAATGTCGACGAGCACGGCTCAGGGCCTGCCGCTGCGCGCGATGTCAAACGCTTCGCGCAAAGTCGGCATGAGTTTTTGCCGCTCCTGACCTTGAAATTGTGCTTTCGTCACGGGCATCGTGGATGCCGAGGATCGTCCGTTTCCTGAAAAGCGTCGCGCCCCAGAAGCTCCGTATCGACCTGCCCCGTGATCGCCACCATGGGATGGAATCCATGAACGCCGATGGCGATCCCGTCACGAGATTCGTCGCGCCAGCCCCGATGTCGCAAGACAGACACCGACCTTTGCCCGTCGCACGCGCATAGCCGTCGGCGGCGCATGCGCACTGCTCGTGCGAGGTGACGATCTGACGAATATTTCTTTCATCGTAAAGCGCATCGTAGAGCGGCAAGTTCATGCCGCCCGGATAGCCGAAGATCGTGTCGACGCCCTGCTCCTCAGACATTCGACAACCGCTTTCGCGCCTCCTCATGCAAAGCCTCTCCTTTTCCCCGCCCGCGCTATATGCGCGCGAGTACCGCTTCTGCCATCTGCTCGGTGGTTGCCCTTCTTGAAACCGTCCTTCCAGAGGTCTGCCGTGTGCCAGCCATCGGCGAGCGCCGCATCGACGGCTGTTTCAATCGCCCTGCGCCGCTTCTTCTTCGGCGAGCGCATAGCGCAGCAGCATCGCCGCCGAGAGAATCGTGCCGACGGGATTGGCGATGCCCTTTCCCGCAACATCGCGCAGAGCCGTGAATCGGCTCGAAGAGGCTCGTCTTTCGCCGATGCTCGCCGACGGCATCATGCCGATCGGAGCCGCCGACGACCGCCGCCTCGTCCGACAGAATGTCGCCGAAAAGATTGCCCGTGACGATGACGTCGAACTGCGTCGGACGCACGGCAAGCTGCATGGCACAATTGTCGACATACAGATTCGTAAGCTCGACATCCGCGTAGTCCTTCGCGACCTCAGCCACCGTGCGCCGCCAGAGACGCGAGGTCTGCGCACGTTCGCCTTGTCGACGCTCGTGACATGGCTGCGGCGCAGCTTCGCCGTCTCGAACGCGAGCTTTGCGATGCGCTCGACTTCGAGCACGGAATAGTTTTTCGAGATCCCATGCTCTCTCGTAGCCGTCCTGATTTCCGACCTCGCACTCCGCCGAAGCAGATGCCGCCGATCAGCTCGCGCACGATGACGAGGTCGGCGCCCCTGACAAGCTCGGGCTTCAGCGGTGAATACTCGACGAGTGCATCAGCGACCTTCACGGGATCGCAGGTTTGCGTAAAGGCCGAGACCTTCCGAAGACCCAAGATCGCCTTTTCAGGGCGCAGAGCAGGCTCTCACCGCATCCCACTTGTCGCCGCCGACAGCGCCGAAGAGCACGCCGTCCGCCGCCTGCGCGCGGCGGCAAGCGTCCCGCCTGCAGCGGCGGCGTGCCACTCTGTCGTAAGCCGTGCCGCCCAGCATCATGCTCCTCAGGAGAGCGCCAGATGGAACTTTTCCGCCGTCTTTTTCAGCACGGCGACGGCTGCATCCGTGATTTCTGCCGATGCCGTCGCTTTCGTATCACCACACGATCTTCTTTGCCATCAGAGCGCCCCTTTCCTATGATATATCTGATCGCCGCCCGCTCGGCAATCTGCACGAATCCCGGCAGAGGATGCGCCTGAACATCGCCCGTCGAGATTCTCGATCTTTCCCGTTTCCGTATCGACGCTGGCTCGTCGCCCGCGCTGATCTTCTCACATCATCGCCGATTTCCGGAGCGGCAGACCGATGTTGATGCCGTTGCGATAGAAGATGCGCGCGAAATCTGCCGCGATGATCACGGGGATGCCTGAGGCCTTGATGGCGACGGGCGCGTGCTCGCGCGACGAGCCGCAGCCGGAGTTCTTGCCGCCGACCAGCGATGTCGCCTTCCGCACGTTTTCCTGAAACTCTCATCAATGTCAACCGCGCGGTGTCCGCCAGCTCCTTCGATCGAAGCTGTTCAGATAGCGCGCGAATGATGACGTCCGTATCGATATTGTCGCCGTAGCGCCAGACTTTTCCTGCAAACTCATCTCACGTTTACCCTCCTCCGGCGCGGCGATTCTGCCCAAGATGGCACCTCGCAGCCGCCATGCCGGGCCTGCCAACAGACCTCGCTGTCGACATGCCCCATGCGCCCGCGAAAATTACGATCTGTCGTAGAAAACACAGCGCTCGCTCGCCGTCAAGAGCTACCCATGTAGCCGCCGAGGCAGGGCCGCACGTCGGCGCAGCAACGGCGCAGCCCGCATCGATGAAGATGTCGATGTAGCCGAGGTGCATCGCCTCTGATAAACCCGCTGACTGCCCGGAATCACGATGCAGCGCACATCCGGGATGCACCCGTGCCCCTTCAACAGCCCTGCGGAAATCTCAAGGTCTTCCAAGCGCCCGTTCGTGCAGGAGCCGATGACCACCCGATCGATCTTGGATCGGCTCAGCGATGTCCATGACGCGTTTCGTGTTGCCCGGCAGATGCGGGAAAGCGACGACGGGGCAGCAGAGATGAGAGGTCGATTTCGGTGGTGCGGCAATACTCTATCAGCGTCCGAGGCCAGCTCATACGCGCCTTTTGACGCGGCCTTCAACGTACCCTTCGTCTTTTCATCAGCGAAAATGCCGTTTTCGCACCTGCTTCAATCGCCATGTTGGCAATCGTCAAACGATCCGTCATCGTCAGCGCGGCGACCCCTTCGCCCGTGAATTCAGTGACTTAGAGTGCGCCGTCGACACCGATCATGCCGATGAGCGTCAGGATCACGTCCCGCTATTGACATCGGCAGGCTTCTCTCCCGTCGATGCACCTCGATCGTCTCGGCACTTTTAGACCAAGCCCGCCCTGTCGCCATGCCGACGGCGAGATCAGTCGTCGACGCCCGTCGAAAAAGCCGTTCAAGGCGCCATACGTGCAGGTATGCGAATCCGCGCCGATCGTCAGCATGCACCGGGTCCCACAAGACCGAACTCAGGCGGGATGACATGCTCCACTGCCCACGCGGCCGATCTCAAAATCAATTTTGATCTTGTGCTCGCGAAGTCGCGCACGATCTTTAGCCGGAGTCCCGCCGCCTTGATGTCCTTCGCCGGCTGGAAGTGATCGGGCACGAGCGCGATCTTCCGTTGTCGAACACAGGGCGGCCGATGCGTTCGAATTTTGATCGACGGCGGCGCTCGTGATGTCATTCGCGAGCACCATGTCAAGCTGACAGGTAATCAGCTGCCCCGTCGACATGCGAAAAGTCCTGCATGACGCGCGAGAATCTTCTCCGGTCATATTCATTCCCATGAAATTTTCCTCTGGATGGGGTCGAAAGAAAACGGCTTACACCATTATACCATAAAGGAGCTGTAAGCCGTTCCAAGATTCAACGTTTGTTGCTCAAATCAGAACTTCAGCCTTTCTCGTCAGCGAAGCTAAGGCATCATGTTGCGCAGCTCTGCGCCGACCTTTTCGATCGGATGCTCCTGATGAAGACGACGCTGTGCGGAGTGAAACGCGCGACCGGCGGCCGATTCTCCAACAGCCAATTGCCGGGCAAATGTCGTCCTGAATCCCTTCAGAACCTTCATTTTCCTCTACGTTTCTTCCGTGATGATGCGCGGTCCGATCAGCGTAGTCGCCGTACTCCAGCCGTGTCGAGCAGGACTGACGCACTTCGTCATGCCACCCTCATAGCAGAGGTCAACGATGAGCTTCATCTCGTGGAAAGCACCTCAAAATACGCCATCTCGGGCGGATAGCCTGCCTCAACAAGAACCTCAAAGTCTGTCTGCGCCGAGCTGGCATACGCCACCCACGAGCACGCACTGCTCGCCAAAAGATCCTCTTCCGTCTCATCGCGGAACGTCGTCTGAAGGACGCCGGAACGCGTTGCGCCAAGACCACGCGCATAAGCGAGCGCGATGTCAGCACTTGCCCGTCTCATCCTTCTCAACGGCAAGACCGCCGGAACGCCCGACCCTTCCTCGAAGGTGCGGCGAACGAGATGACCGGGGCCCTCGGTGCAACCATGAAAACGTCAATGCCAGCCGAGGAAACGATCTGGTCGGAAGTGGATAGTTGAAAACCATGTGCGAAGGCGAGAGCACCTGCCCGGCTTGAGGTTCGGACCATCTTTCCTTGTAGACGTCCGCCTGCTTTCTCATCCGGAATCAGAACCATCGTGATGTCCGCCTGCTTGACCGCCCTCGGCGACCGTCAGAACCTTGAGACCACGAGCCTCGGCAGCAGCCTTGACTTCGAGCCTCGTAGAAGACCGACGACGACGTCGACGCCGCTCCTTTGAGATTCAGCGCATGCGCATGTCCCCTGTGCCGTATGCCGATGATGGTGCAACGGTCTTGCCTTCATGACCTCCCAGTTCACGTCCTGATCATAATAAGTTTTTGCCATAATACCTCTCTCCTCACAATCTTGATAAATGGTATGCTCACCGCGTTCGGAGCGATGAGACCCGTGCGGATCGTTTCGGATGCCGTAGGGACGAAAGAAGCTGATGAATGCTGACCTTCGCATCATCCTGTGATTTCAAAAATCAGGGTTGTCGGCTGCACATCTACGACGCGTGCGCGAAAAATTCCGCCATCTTGAGCACGTCGAGATCGATTCGTGTCGTCCGCTCTGACCTTGATGAGCGTCCATGCCGCGGAAAACCGAGGCAGCGGAAAAGGACGCCTGCACCGACGACATCGGCAGCTCGAGCTGCGTCATCATCTGGTCGATCAGCTCCTCATCGCCATGCACGACGACGGTGATCCTGGAAAACTCCGCAGTCTCGGTCACACCGACAGACAGGCTGTCGATATTGAACTCCGCCGCGAAAACATGCGCAGCAACACGGACAAGTACGCCGGACTGATTCTCACGGTATGGAAAGGCATGTCTACCCTAAATCCTCCCAACGCATAACCCTAGTGTAACATGTATACATTGCGCAACATCGCTTCGGTTTTGTCAACAGATTTTTCCTTACTTTTCCTTTTCGCTCCCTTGCCGCTTCGATGAGCTGGCGCGCCGTCTTCTCGGCACTTCCTCATAGTGGCAGAAGCGCAACGTAGGGTGCCGCGCCCCTGCGTCAGGGAGCGCAGTTCCGTCGCGTACTCAGGCAGCGCGGCGAGCGGCACCTGCGCGCGGCACCTCGCTCGTATCCCTTACTGATCATCTCCATGCCGAGGGATGCGCGCGCTTCTCCGCATTGAGCTGCCCCATGACGCCTCATAGTATCTGAGCGCCCGGACGCACATCTCGCAAATCGGTTCAAGAAGCACGGGCGAGGCCTCCATAATGCCCTTCTATGATCGCCGTCGCCGTCTTGAGCGACTTCGACGAATCGACCGTAGGTACCGAAACCGTCGTAGAGGTTTACCCGCACATCGACGACGGTAGTCTGCGAGGATGCCGCAGCAAGCGTCTCCGCTGTCCCTTCTCCACAGCGGGCACTATTGGCGCGGCACGCTCGCCTGAAGATGTTCTCCGTGAACCGTTGCCCGTGCCCGCATCGCGCGGCGAAATCTCCAGATGACGCACCGTACTGGCACGTGTCCGCCGCTCGCTTCTTGAGCTTTCCTTCCGCCTTGACGCTCTTCCTTATCGTCCGCGATAGGCGATGACGGCGCTCGGCAAATATCGCCTCGATGCCGAACTTGCGCTTCATCCTCTCCTGTAGGACCTCAAGGTGAACTCGCCGATGCCGCGAATCAAAGCTCCTTCGTCTCCAGCATCCTTTTCGAGCTTGAGGCTCGATCTTCCTCACACTCTTTGGCGAGCGCCCGCAAAGACCTTGTCCTCCTCGCGCCCTTCTTCTTCACATAGACAGCCTGCGCAAGCATCAGCATGGAATTCATGGCATCGTAGGAGCGGCGCCTTCGATGCGAAAGTATCCGACGTGCGCGTATTTCTGCAGCTTCGCCGCGACGACGATGTCACCGCCATGCGCCTTTGGCAACAGCGAGTTTGCTTTTGCCCTGCATCGTGAAAGCGTGCTCACGCGCTCCATCTGCTGCTGTCGAATATTCCAATACGAGTACGTCACTCTTCATCTCGCCCGAAAAGATGCGGATGAAGCTCGAGCGTCCGACGAACGGATCGACGATTGTCTTGAAAAACCTGCGCGGAAAAAAGGATCGCCGGGCGTGCGCTCCGCCAATTCCTCGCCACCGCAGCGTTCCACGACCGTTCGATCCGTCGGCGCCGGCAAATATTCGACCATATCGTTGAGAGCGCGTGCATGCCGATTCATCTGGCGAAGCCGAGCCGCAGAGTACAGGAAAATCTTGCCCGTCTCGATGCTCCTCGATCAGAGCTCCGCCACACTCGCGCTCATCAAGCGTCTCGCTCCTCGATGTATTTTTCAAGAAGAGTATTGTTTATTTCAGCAACACCCTCGATGAGCGTCTGCCGCGCCTCTTCCACTTCGTCCTTCATATATTCGGGGATCTCATCGAGCGCCACGCAGTTGTTCTTGTCGCGCTCCTTGATGCGAACCGTCATGGCGAGGAGATCGACGACGCCCTGAAAAGCCGCTTCCTTGCCGACAGGGAAGCTGGATCGGCACGACGCCCGTACCGGAAGCGCAGGCGCAGCTCGTTGACGACGCTTTGGAAGTCGGCGTGTGCGCGATCGATCTTGTTGACGAAGAAGGCGCGCGGCAAATCCAGCGCTTCCGCATAACGCCAGATCTTTCTCCGTCTCCACCTCGATGCCCGAGACGGCCGATGACGACAGAGCAGCGTTGTCCGCCCGCAAGGCGCTTTCACCTCGCCGACGAAGTCCGGATAGCCCGGCGTATCAAGGGATATTGAGCTGTGATCGAGCCATTCACAGGCGAGCAGAGAGGTCTGATGCTGCTCGCGCCGCGTCTCTTCCGGCTCATAGTCCGAAGCCATCGTCCCGTCGGCGATGCTGCGCGCCTCTTGATCGCTCTTGTAATAGTGCTGGGCAATCCTCGCGATGCTCGTCTTCCCCGACTTGCCGTGCCCGACAAGGGCAATATTGCGGATATTCGTGCTTGCGTACTCTTTCATTTGATCAACTCCTCGTTATTTTATGTTTTCTTTTATTCTCTGAAAATGAGATATATCCCCGCTTTTTACAGCGAGATAATTCTTCAGATACCGCCATCAAGCGACCCTGCCTGATGGCGGCATTTCTTCTTCCTTCACGTTCCTCTGCTCAATCTTCCGCTTCTTCCAAGCGCATCAGCATGAAGCAGTAATCGGAGAGGCGGTTGAGAAAGACGCGGTCTTCCCTCACGGAGATCGGCTCTTCGCCAGCGCGCAGAAGCGTCTGCTCCAGCGCGGCGCACGGACGCGTGCAAGATCGAGCATCGCGCCCGCCTGCGTATCGCCGGGGATGAGGAAGTGCTCGAGCTTCGGCAGCTTCGCATCGATGGCATCAATGTCCTTCTCCATCATCTCCGAATCCTCGCGCGTGATCATCGGCTTTCACCAAGACTCGCGATATCGGCCATGAGCAGCGGCAGCTTCTTGAGCAGCACGAGAACCTTTCTCCCGCACCGCTTCCTTTGTCGCAAAAAGCGCGCGCCATGGCGAGCGCCGATCCCGCTTCATCGACCGAACCGTACGTCTCGACGCGCAGCGCATCCTTATCGACACGCTCGCCCGCTATAGGCTCGTCTGCCCTTTGTCACCGTGTCTTCGTATAAACGCCCATCTCTTTTTCACCTCAATGCTGTCAGACTTTCAGAAATCATGCGGCAGGAAAATATCAGTCGAGGACTTCGATCGCGCTGAAGAAAATGGCGATTTCGCGCGCCGCGCTCTCAGGGCTGTCGGAAGCGTGGACGGCGTTCTTGCCAACGCTTTCGGCGTAGAGCTTGCGAACCGTTCCTTCGGCGGCCTCCGCCGGATCTGTCTTGCCGTTGATCTCGCGCACGCGTGCGATGGCGTCATCACCTGCGAGCACCATGGCGACGAGCGGTGCAGACGTCATGAATTCTTCCAGCTCCGCATAGTAGGGGCGTCCGATATGCTCGGCGTAGTGCTTCTGCGCCACGCGCGGCGTCATCTGCATGAGCTTCATCGCGAGGATCTTGAGTCCCGCCTTTTGCATAGATGGCGATGATATCGCCCGTGTGCTGCTTCTCGAAAGCGTCCGGCTGATGAGTACCGAAAGTCTTTCCTGCATCTTCATATCTCCTTTACTTCCCTGATGTTCCCGCGCTTCGCGCCTCCCCAATAGACTCGGGCCAGCTTGCAGTAATTCATCGCCGAGGCGATGAACCACCGACCTCGTCCTCGCGCAGCGCACGGATGATGCGCGATGGATTGCCGTAGACCAGTGGAATCGTGCGGAATCTTCAGTGCTGCGTCAGAAGCGTCGCTGCTCCGATGATCGTATTTTCACCGATCTCCGTGTAGCTGAGCAAGGTGGATCCCGCTGCCGATCGACAGTTGTTGCCAATCTTGCTGCAGTGGATCAGCGTGCAGACCGATCGTCACATAATCGCCGACAATCGTCGGCGCATCGTCACGACATGGATCGTCGCATTGTCCTGAACGTTCGTGTACCTGCCGATGACGACGGGCTGCAGATCGCCGCGGATGACCACATTGAACCAGATGCTCGCCTTCCGCATGATCGTCACATCGCCGACGATCGTAGCGTTCGGTGCAATGAGTGCCGTCGGGTCGATCTTTCGGCACTTTGCCTTTGTAAGGCAGGATGACTGCCATGCGAACCCTCCCTTTTCGCTTCTTCCCTTATCGGACAGAACTATTATAAGGAATTTTTCGCGCTTGTAAAGGAGACGCCCATATTCATGCCGACTCGGACCTCAGACCAATCCATTTCAAAAGCATCACTTCATAGCAGACCTCATGTTGGAAAGCAACTGCGCCAAGCGTCGCACCCTTTCTTCACGCAGCCATTTCCCACCGTCCGCGCCGCGAAGTTTCGAGCGCGCCTCCGTACCGCGCACTGAAGCATTTTCCGCAACAGCTCTTCCCCATGCACCAGATAGTACGGCAAAGTGCCATGGTCGGCGCAGATGATACGACGAAAATCGGCGAAGGAAAGCCCCGATTTTTCGACCGCAAAGCAAAAGATCAGCAATCTTTCCCGTCTTTTTCAAAAGCGGTACGCATGTGCTCGCTGATGACGAAGTACGCCGCCATAAGCCACGATTTTGGCAAGGTCATCGCTTGTTCCACGCATCGAGACAAGGAGTCCGCGCTGCTCGTGCCCGTAATGATGCGGCAGCATTTCCTCGAGTCTTCCCTTTGCCGATGTCGTGCACGAGAGCGGCAAAGCGCGTCGATCGTCTGCGTCTTTCGCGCTACGACACCGACGATCTGCATCGTATGGCAGTAGGCGTCGCCCTCGGATGATATCTCCGCGGCTGGGTCTTTCCTTCAGGGCGAAGATTTCCGGGAACACCGACTCCAAGAGGCTCGCGTGCGCAAGAGCTTCAGCGAGGGCTGCGGCGCGGCGCACGCGAAAGCTCGTCAGCAATGCGCTCTGTCGGTTCTTCCTCAAGCTCTGTCGCACTAATCCGCCATCAGTGTCCGCGTGCCATCTTCGATGACAATCCCAGTTCCGCCGCTTGACGCGCTGCACGCAAGAGCCCGCACGGGGTTCGGAAAAATGATGCGACGTCGCGCGAATCACGCAATGCGCAAGGTCACCCGTCCACCGTAGGGATCGATGAGTTCCATGCGGCGGGCGATAAGCCATGCTGTTGATGCGCGTATCGCGGCGAAAGAGATCGTCTTCGATCGTGACTCTCGCCCCAAAAATCTACGGCAAAGCCGCGATAGCCATGCCCCTGATTTCTCGCGACGCGCGAAGGAAACTTCCGAGCGTACGCCGTCGATTTCTACGAGATAGACAGGAAAAGGCGTGACCGATGAGAGAAGCTGCAGGAAAAAGCTCTGCGAAAGCCTCCTTTCCAGCCCCGTGATGACGAAGTCCTTATCCCGCGGCGTTGCGCCTCTAAGATGATCGTGCACCCAGCCGCCGCGACGAGGTAGACCGTACCTCCCGCCCCTTCCACTGCTCTGACGAACTCCTCCTCACGCATACACGACTCCTTCACCTTCGACACATTTCCTGCGTCAGCGATGTTTCAAAATTCTCGCACCATGCGCATCAAGAGAAAGCTGCAGTGCGTGTGCCTCGATTTCATGTTTTCGAAAGGCTTCATCCATCGCCTGTCCCACCGGACTCTTCATTCTCCAGCGTAGTGGGCGATAAGACACGGCCCTCGCGCCGCTGAGGCTTGCGCCGAGCGCACCCAGCCCGGCATGCGGCACGAAAGACGTCCTTCATGCCGGGGATGAGCTTTTTCTGTACGGCTGATGCAGGCATCGGCGAAGGCGTTGCGCAAAAACGCGGCTGTCCCTTCGTCAGCAGCGACAAGAAGCGCCGCACGACTAACGCTGAAAACGGCGTCCTTCCATCTTCACCTGCTCGGCAGAACGCTTCTGGCAAGCCGAGTCGAAAGCGGAAACTCCGGCACGGCGACGACGAGCTTCAGCGGCATGCGCAGAGGCATCAAAGAGAAGCATTCGACTCTGCCGCGCGTGACGACGCTGATCGTGAAGCTGCCAAAATGGCGGGCGCCACATTATCGGGATGACCTTCGATGTTCGTCGCTGTTCGCAGGGAGCTCGCGCACCGGAAAAAGCGGTTGCCCAAGAGGGCGTTCGCCGCCTTGAGTCCTGCAACGATCGCCGCCGCACTGCCAAGCCAAGACCTCGCGATATGGGGGATGTGGTTCGTCATGCGGATATGGAAGCCCTGACCATCTTCCCGGTGCGCGCTCGAGATCGTGCGAATGGCGCGAAGGACACACGTTGCGCTCATCAGCGATGACTGGCCGCACCCTCTCCTCGATTTCGATGACGAGCCTCTTCCCCTTTCCTTCGCGTAAGCTCCAGATCGTTATAGATCGTGCAGGCGACCCCTATGGCGCGAAGCTGGGCCGCAGTTCGCACTGTACCGGCACGCGGAACGCGGATCGTCTCGATTCAGCATGCGCCGTCCTCCTGCGGATTTTCCACGCGGATGATGCTGCGGATCTCACTCGACGACGGCAAGCTGCTCAAGATCCGCCGCCGCCTCCTGCATCTTTTCTATGCTTTGACGACATGCGTGACCGCGACGATTTCCGCACGCCCTTATATCGTCTCGTCTGAATGCGACGGATTTCAGACTGACCTTGTGGTTGCCGAATGCCGTCGCGATGGCGGCAGAGACGCGCCATCATCGACGAGAAGGCGCACTGGTAGGACGCTTTCGTTTTTCTCCACGGGGCAAAGCGATTTGTGCGCATAGCACGCAGTGCAGTGCCCGAACGTATCGAGCGGCCATGTCGCGCGCGATGTCGATGACATCGCGACGGCTGAAGCCGTCGGCAAGAGCCCCACCGTAGAACATCGCTCGCCGATGGCGTTGCCGCGCACGAAGATCGCGCTGTAGACGCCGTTGACGGAGGCGAGCGGATGCCTTCGGCAAGAATACCGCGATGCACGCGCGCATCGATGCCCGCCTCCTCCCGTCGCGCCCGATGGCCAAAAGCTTCACGACATAGCCGAGAGCCTTTGCGTACTCAATGTCCTCGGCGTGACCTTCGTGATCTCTGACGGAGACATCCTCGAAGCGGATGCGCGTATTGAATGCGATGACGGACGCGATTGCAATCTTGCGCGCTGCGTCGAGACCGACGTCGCCGCAGGATTCTTGCCTCGCACAGCCCTTCGCTCAGCCTCCTTGAGCACGCCTAGTCGTAGTCTCGAGCCGTTCTCCGCCATCTGCGAGCATGGCATGTTCGTCGTGCCGTTGATGATGCCCATGATTTCTGTGACGCGGTTCGCTGTCAGGCACTGTCAGCGGCATGACGATGGGATGCCGCCGCCGACGCCCGCTTCAAAGTGAAGTCCACGCTGTATTTTTCCATCGCCTCGAACATGTCCTTGCCGAACTGTGCCACGACGTCCTTATTTGCCGTCATGTTCTTGCCCTTCTCCATCGCGACCAACATGTACTCGCGCGCCGGATGGATGCCGCCAAGAGTTCGATGACGATGTCGATTTCCTCATCGTTTAGGATTTCATCCACATTCTCGGTCAGATGCAGCCCCTCCATATAGGGGCGCTTTTCGCACATCGCGCACGAGCACGGACTTCAGCGTGAGCTTCACGCCCGCCTTCGCCGTGATCTCGCGCTCGTTCTCGCGAAGACACGCGCACGACGCCCGTGCCGACCGTGCCGAGCCCAGCATGCCGATCTTGATCTCTTTCATCTCTTCGCCCTTTCATCATGCCTGCTCCGAGGACTTCGAGACGCTTCACTGCCATCCACCATGCGCAGCTTGTCGAGAAGCGCTTAAGATCCACCGAGAGGTTCGCCGTCTCAATGGAAACCGTCGCATCTGCGCCACTGCAGGGGATGCCCTGATTGATCGTTAGAACGCTGCCCGAGTCTCGCCGAGATCGTATTGAGCACGCTCGGGTGCGACGCGCCTTCCTATGCTCCAAGAGGAGCGTCGCGAGATGATCTCGTTGCGGCTCGCTCTAGAAAGGAAAGACACTCTATATACTGTAATAAGCGCTGCGGCTCAATCCCATACTGTCGACCTCGTTGCACGATCGTGCGTGCGTCCTCGCGCGAGCATCTCCTTCACGCGGATTGTCTTCTTGATCGCCTCGGGCAGGATCTGCTCTGCACGAGGAAGAATCCCGCTCTGCGCCTTCTGTTCCATGTTTTCTTTTGCGTTCTCTTGGCATAAAAAATTCCTCCTGCCGCATAAATTCCACGCTTGAGATACCTTTATTGTCCAACACTGTTAGCACGGTCCCTATAGACATCTTTGCGGGAAAAGAATTCCCCAAATACTCCCTCTCAACGATTGCCCCGCCTTGATCTTGCTCTCCCGTGCCATTCTAGAGGCGCGCGTGATGTTCGTGGGCGGTGACGCACGATGACGAGAACGGCGGCTGCGGACGCCAGACCGTGTATTCCGTTGGGCAGCCGAAGAAGAGTGCGAGCACAGCGGGCACGAGCGCCGCGCCGGCGAGTGGAGCCGAGCGAGCAGCGTGGCGCGTGACCAGGCACGATGGCGAAAGCCACGCCAAGAAGACGCGCTTGTCACCGCCGGCATGAGCGTCAAGCTATGACGCCCCAGCTGTGGCGACGCCCTTGCCTCGCTGAGGCGCAAAAGACGGACGCCGAGTGTCCGAGATAGCGGCGATGCGCTCAGACCGTGGCAGCGGCGTGCCGACGAGAAAGCATGGGCGATATAGACGGCGAGGAATCCGCCAGGAAAGTCGAGCGGTGATGACGAGCGCCTCCCGCCCCTTGCCCCAGCGTGCGGTAGACGTTCGTCACGCGCCGACGTTGCGGCACCGCGTGTTCGCGGATGTCGACCGTGCCAGATGGCGCGGCAAAGCAGCAGACCGCGCGCACGAACCCAGAAGGTAGGCGATGATGCGTGAGCGAAAGCGTCACATATCTCTTCCTCCTCCCTGCCGCGCACGGGATGAGGCGCAGCGGCGTTCCCTCGAAGCCGAAGCTCTCGCGCAGCTTGTTCTCGCCGTAGCGCAGGTACGAGAAGTGCATGAGCTCAGGCTCGTTCACAAGGCAATAAACTTCGGCGGACGGATGTCCGCCTGCGTCATGCTGTAGCGGATCTTGAAGCGCTGCTTTACCCTGCGCGGGCGGCGGATTCGCGGCGATCATGTCGCGCACGAGGTCGTTCCAGGATGCTCGTCTCGCGCGCATCGATGCCTTCGATCCGCCGCACGCTCGGCGGGATCGGTGACGCGCTGCCGCGCGTTGGTGCGCAGAGCCAGCGCATAAAGGACGGGCGCGTACTGCAAGCCGGGAAATCTATGCCGCGCAGTTCATCCGTGAAGCGCAGCGTAGACTTTTCATCCTTTGTTTTCGTAGATGTCCGACTGTTCACGACGGCACGACCGCCTCGCCCGATTCGTGGGCGCAGCCCGCGATCTTCTTGTCCTGCTCGGTGATTGCCCGCCGTGGCGCCGGGCGACGACGAGCTACGACGTCCGGCGCGGTCGAGCGGCGCGAAAGCGCACTTCCGCATGACGCTGTAGCGCGCTCGGTCGGCGCATCGGTCTTTCCACTTGCGGCGCATGCCCGCCGTGTCGATGAGGATGAACTTCGTGTCCTCCGCATAAAGTGCGTGAGATCGATGGCGCTCGCGCGTCGTGCCCGCGGACGCTCGCTGACAATGACGCGCTCCTCACCCAGGGGTGCGTACGACGAGCGAGGACTTGCGACGTTCGGATTTCGGCCGATGACGGCGAGGCTGATCTCATCCGACTCTTTCTCCTCCTCTGCCCCTTCGGAAAGAGCGCCACGAGAGCATCGAGCAGATCGCCGAGGTTCATGGCGTTCGCCAGCAGAAAGTCGGCACGGGATCGCGCGACGAGGTGTAGAACTCGCAGACGTCCGCCGCCCTGCGCGCATGAATCAATCTTGTTCACGGCCAGGCACGACTTCTGTCGTGCGCAACATCTTGCCGACTTCCTCGTCGGCAAGCGTCAGACCCGCGACGGCCGTCGACGAGAAAGAGGATGATCCGCCCGCCTCCATGGCGATCAGGCGCCTGCTGGCGCATCGAGCGCAGGATGGCATCGCTCGTGTCGAGTTCGATGCCTCCGTACCGATCATCGTGGGGCTGCTTGCCGAGCCATTCCGGCATCAGCGTC
>BNJU01003325.1_pt1 | contig 68846 bp, 87 predicted proteins | sample 8539281 | NCBI WGS metagenome assembly BNJU01 (sample SAMD00202456, study PRJDB9452) | human saliva metagenome | isolation source: human saliva | place: Japan | reverse complement strand
AATCTTTTTCACATCATCATAAGTTTTTGCAAAATAAAATTTCATCTGGTCTGCAATTTCCTTTGGAAGTTCCTCTGTATCAACTTTATTATCAAAAGGAAGCACAACATCTCTTATTCCAACTCTATGAGCTCCGATTACCTTTTCTTTAATTCCACCAACTGCCAGAACTTCTCCAGTGATTGTAATTTCTCCAGTCATTGCCACATCTTGTCTAACTTCCTTATTAGTCAATACTGAAATTATTGCTGTTGTAATTGTAATTCCTGCTGATGGTCCGTCTTTCGGCACTGCTCCTTCAGGAAAAGTGTAAATGAACATCTGTTGTTTCATTGAACTTTTCTTTTATTCCAAGTTCATTTTTTATGTGCCGTACATAAGAATATGCCACTCTAGCTGATTCCTTCATTACATCTCCCAGCTTTCCCAGTAAGCTGCAGCACACCTTTTCCTTCCATTTTTACCGCCTGCACTTCCAGAGTTGTTCCTCCAACCGCTGTCCATGCAAGTCCATTTACAACACCGATTTTACCTTCTTTTTCTTTAATTTTATCAATTCTGAATTTGGCATTTCCCAAATATTTCTTGACTTTTGCTTCAGAAACAGAGATTTTCTTGCTGTCAGATTTCGATAAAAGTATTTCCTTTGCTATCTTTCTAAATAATTTACCAATTTCTCTTCGTAAATTTCTAACTCCAGCTTCTCTTGTATACTCGTTTATAATTTTCATAACTGCTTTATCAGAAAATGAAATTTTAAATTCTTTTAATCCATTTTCTTCCTGTGTTTGAGGAATTAAATATTTTTTAGCAATATTTAATTTTTCAAATTCTGTGTATGACTCGATTGAAATAATTTCCATTCTGTCACGAAGTGGTCCTGGAATTCCACCCAAATCATTTGCTGTACAAATGAAAAATACATTTGACAAGTCAAAAGTATGATCAATGTAATGGTCTTCAAATGAGTTATTTTGTGCAGGATCTAATACTTCCAGCATTGCTGAAGCAGGATCTCCTCTAAAGTCAGAAGCCATTTTATCAATTTCATCAAACAGCATTACAGGATTATTCACTCCAACCTGTTTCAATGAATTTATAATTCTTCCTGGCATTGCTCCTACATAAGTTCTTCTATGTCCACGAATTTCAGCCTCATCTCTTACTCCACCAAGCGAGATTCTTGTAAATTTTCTGTTCATTGCACGGGCTACCGAATGTGCAAGTGATGTTTTACCCACACCTGGAGGCCCTACAAGACAGATAATCGAACCTTTTAATGTATTGTTTAATTTTTTTATTGCCAAAAATTCTAAAATTCTTTCTTTTACTTCTTCCAATCCGTAATGGTCCTCATTCAGAATTTTTTCAGCTTTCTTTATATCAATTTCATCGTTAGTAGAAACTTCCCAAGGTAATTCAAGCACAGTTTCAATATATGTTCTAATTACTGAAGATTCTGCAGAAAAATCAGGCATTTTCTTCATTCTTGAGAGTTCTTTTACCAATTTATCCTTCAAATCCTGAGGAATTTTAGCATCCTTTACTCTTTGATCAAGTTCTTCCAATTCCTCGTCAGAATCCGTTCCTTCTCCCATTTCTTCACGCATTACCTTAATTTTTTCACGTAAATAATAGTTTTTCTGAACTTCTGCCATCTGTTCCTTCACACGATTTTCAATTTCTCTTTCAAGCATAAAGATTTCAATTTCTCTTTCAAGTATGCTTAAAATCTTATAGGCTCTTTCTTCCACATCCAGCGTTTCAAGAAGCCCTTGCTTCACATCTGTCGCAATCATAAGATTAGTGCAGATCAAATCAAAAACTTTGTCAATGCTGCTAATTTCCTTTATATTATAAATAATATCAGGCAACACTTTATTAGTTTTCTTTGCATATTTTGAAAATTCATCAATAACTTTACGCTTCAAAGCCTCAGCTTTACTTTCATCAATTGGCTTTGGAAAAAGATTTCTTCATATTCAGCATAAATAATGCCATTTTTCATCTTTTGAAAACTGATTGATAAGAACTCTATGCTTAGCTTCAACAAGCACTTTTTACATTTCCATTTGGCATTTTTTTACTGTTTGTATAATGTGAACTAAAACTCCAGTTTCATAAACATCTTCTGGAAATTTCGGCTCTTCTATATTCGCATCCTTTTGCGACGTAAGAATCAGCTTATTATCAAATCTTGCAACTGCTTCTTCAAGACTTTTCAAACTTGACTGCCTTCCGATAAAAATCGGAGTTACAACGCCTGGAAATACAACTAATTCTCTTGTAGCTATAAACGGTTTATTTTGCATAATTTCTCCTTTCATATTTTATACTAAATCTAGATTTCTTTTAAATTATAATAAATACAATTCATATTCAATAATTTATGTTTTCTGTATATTTTTAAATAATTTAAATAATTTTACTATTCAACAATTACTTTATCCTTATCTGTAACAGCTTCCTTCGTAATTATCACTTTCTTAACATTGTCTTTTGATGGAATTTCATACATCAAGTCAGTCATAACGCTTTCAATAATTGAACGAAGCCCTCTCGCTCCAATTTTTCTCTTAAGTGCCAGCTGTGCAATCTCAACGATCGCATCCTTATCAAATTCCAAATCCACATTTTCCATCTCAAAATATTTTTTATATTGTTTAACAAGCGAATTTTTAGGCTCTGTCAATATTTTTATCATAGCCTCTTCATCAAGCCCATGAAGCGCTGTAATTACAGGCAGCCGCCCAATTAACTCTGGAATTAACCCAAATTTTATCAAATCTTCAGGCAATACATTTTCAAATAAAGTCAAGTCATCCAATTTAGTTTTATTTGTTTCCAGCCCAAATCCAACCCTCTTTTCATTAACTCTATCTTTAACTTTCGCTTCCAGCCCTTCAAATGCTCCACCAACAATAAATAAAATATCCTTCGTATTAATTTCAATCATTTCCTGATTTGGATGTTTTCTCCCACCTTGAGGCGGCACACTTGCAACAGTCCCTTCAATAATTTTAAGCAGTGCCTGCTGAACTCCTTCTCCAGAAACATCCCTTGTAATTGACATATTTTCCGACTTTCTCGCAATTTTATCAATTTCATCAATATAAATAATCCCATGTTCTGCTGTTTCAATATCATAATCTGCAGCCTTTATCAACTTCAAAAGCACATTTTCCACATCATCCCCAACATATCCAGCTTCTGTCAACGTTGTCGCATCTGCAATCGCCAAAGGTACATTCAATGTTTTTGCTAATGTCTGTGCAAGCAAAGTTTTCCCACTTCCAGTAGGCCCTACCAACAGCACATTAGATTTTTGAAGCTCCACATCATCATCTGTTTTTTTCTGCTGTTTATGCGTTATTCTCTTAAAATGATTATAAACCGCCACAGATAAAACTTTTTTAGGCTGTTCCTGTCCGATAATATATTCATCAAGTTTAGCCTTTATTTCCTTAGGCTTTAACAACGTAATTTCCCTATTCTGCTCATTTTTATCATATTCTCTAAAACTGTCCAATAACTCCGCACTGTCTTCTATACACTCATTACAAATAAATACATCATCCTCTTCTGGACTCTGTACCAGTCTTTCCACTTCATCTTCTTCTCTTCCACAAAATGAACAGTAATTTTTTTTCTTTGCCAATATTTTTCACCTCGTTTTTTCTACAATTTAAATCATAAATAATTACAATATTTTATCAATTAATCCATAATTTACAGCTTCTTCTGGTGACATAAAATTATCTCTTTCAGTATCCGCATAAATTTCTTCCACTGATTTTCCAGTTGCTTCTGATAAAATTTTACTTGTAATTTCCTTCATTCTTTCAATTTCTTTTGCTTGAATCTGAATATCTGTCGCTTGCCCTCTTGCACCACCTAATGGCTGATGAATCATTATTCTTGAATTTGGCAACGAATATCTTTTTCCTTTTAGCTCCTGCTGCTAATAATACCGCTCCCATACTTGCCGCCTGACCTACACAAACTGTAGATACATCACTTTTAATATGACGCATTGTATCATAAATCGCAAGTCCAGCTGTAATTACTCCACCTGGGCTATTTATATACATAACAATATCCTTTTCATTATCCTGCGCATCCAGGAACAGCAGCTGTGCAACAATCGCATTTGCCATCCCATCTTCAACTTCTCCGCTTACAAAAATTATTCTATCCTTCAAAAGTCTTGAATAAATATCATAGCTTCTTTCCCCACGTCCATCATTTTCAATAACTACTGGACTATATACTGACATATTATTTCCTCCTCTTTCTGTCAATTTTTTCTTTCATTTCTTGTTTTTATTCTTTCTCATTTTTGTTACTATTAAATAGAGAAAAAGAATTTCGCAATAAACTATTTTATCACAAAATTCTTCTAAAATCAAAAATATTCTTTTTCAATTCACAATTTTTCAAAAATTACTATTTAACTTTTTGCTTCATTTACTAATAAATCAATTGTTTTTTTGATTTACTAATCTATAATTTGTTTCATCAATGAATCTTTCATAATTTCCATTTTTTCTTACATCAGCAATTAATGCATCCTTTTCAAGTCCATACATTGCAGCTAAAGTTTCGATTTCTTTTGCTACTTCTTCATCAGTTGCTTTAATTTCTTCAGCTTTTGCAATTTCAGCCAGCACTAATTCTGTTTTCACAGCTTTTTCAGCATTTTCCTTTGCATTTTCCCTCATTGAATCCATTGTTTGTCCAGTCATTTGGAAATATTGATTCAAGTTAATTCCTTGCATTTGCAATTGTTGCGCAAATCTGTTGATTTGATAGTCAATTTCCCTTTGAACTAATGCTTCTGGAATTTCAACTTCTGTTGCACTTACTACAGCATCTACAACTTTGTTCTTAAATTCATTTTCAGCTCTTGTTTCTTCTCTTTTTGTAATATTTTCTCTAGTTTTAGCGTTCATATCTTCAACTGAATCAAATCCTAATTCTTTTGCCAAGTCATCATTTAATTCAGCTTCTTCTTTTCTCTTGATTGAGTTTACTTTTACTTTAAATAAAGCTGGTTTTCCAGACAAGTTTGCAGCTCCATAATTTTCAGGGAAAGTAACGTTTACATCAAACTCATCCCCTTTTTTGTGTCCTGCAATTTGATCTTCAAAAGTGTCAATAAAGCTGTGAGAACCTAATGTCAAGTCATATCCTTCAGCTTTTCCTCCATCAAAGGCTTCCCCATCTATAAATCCTTCAAAGTTAATGTTTACAACATCATCATTTTTAGCTTCTTCATCTTCTGCAATTTCTTTTAATTTTGCAGCGCTTTCTCTTAATCTTTCAATTTCTTCATTTACAGTTTCATCTGTAACTTCTACATTTTCCTTTTCTACTTCCACACCTTTATATTGTCCTAATTCAAATGCAGGTAATACAGGAATTGTAAATACAACTTCCACTTTATCATCATTATTTTCATATTTTTCAAGTTTAATATCAGCAATTGGTTTTAATTCATTTTCTGCAACTGCTTTTCTATATTCATCAGAAATAATATGATTTAGGATTTCCCCTTCAATTTCCTTTTTGAATTTACTTTCAATAACTTTTGCAGGTACATGTCCTGGACGGAATCCGTCAACTTTTGCATCTTTAAAATGTACTAAAACGTGATCTTTTAAGTGCTTTAATTCTTCTCCTTCCCTAACTGCTGATACTTCATAAGTTGTTTCATTTAATTTTTTTACTGCCATTTCTTTAATTCCTCCTAAAATTTTTTTGTTATATATAATTTATATTAATTAATTTAATTATTTAAAATCCTTTATTTTTCAACTCGATAAACAAATCTGAATGAACAGACTTAAATATCGGAGTATAAACTATTTTAAACTTTTTCTTATAAAAAAATTATTTGTTTTTAATTTATGTCCTAAATTGTATCCAATTACCGATATAATACGGTTATTTTTTTTAACAAATCCCTTAAAATGCCTATTATTTATCCCAAACTTTGTCAAATTCAAAAAACTCACATCAGCATCCATAAAGTTAGGCTCTTGATTATCCAGCCCAAACGGTGAAAGCCTGTTTATATCATGAAGTCTTCTCTTATTCAAATTTTCAATATTCAGCCAAGCATCAATATAAAGCACTTTTTGAACATTCTCTCTATTTTTTCTGGCAAGCTTATTTCGCAAATGCCTTTCTATTTCACCCAAATATTTTTCAGATACAAGAAATCCTGCCGCCAAATCATGCCCTCCAAACCGCTCCAGCTTATCTGAAACACTTTTTAAAATATCAAAAATATTAATTCCTTCAATGCTTCTGCAAGATGCCTTTCCATATCCATTTTTTATTGAAACTAGAATTACTGGAATATTATATTTTATGGAAATTCTTGAACATACAACACCAATTACTCCAGAATGCCATTTTCTGCTTTTCATAAAAATATACTTTGGACGTTCCAGACGCTGTATTTTTTCCTCCAGCTCATTATAAATCTCATTTTCCAAATAACGCCTGATTTTATTCGCACGTTTCATTTCCTCAATTATTGAGAAAAGTTTAAAATCATCCTCTTGAATAAAGAAATTTACAACAATTTTTGAATTATCAATTCTTCCAAGCGCATTAAAAAAATTGGTGCTACAAAAAAATCCAATATCGCTAGTCGTTATATTTTTTTCGGATTTATCTTCAAATAGTTAATAATATACTTCAAACCTTTTATTTTCGTTTTTTTTAGATTATTTAACCCTTTTTTTATGATAAATCTATTTTCATCAGTCATAGGCACAACATCTGCAACCGTCCCAATCATTATAATATCCAGATAATCATACAATATCTTTTTATTCGCACCATAAGCTTCATAAACCGCATCTGCAAGTTTAAATGCTACTCCGGAGCCAGATAAAAATTTATTTGGATAATTTTTACTGCTTTTTGGATTTATCGTAAGAACTCCAAGATTTTTTTCCTCATTTTCAGAAATGCCTGTTTTTCTGTGATGATCCGTTATAATTATATCAATTCCTCTATCTTTCAGAAGCATCATTTCCTCAAGATTATTTATAGACGTATCAACCGTTATAAACAATTTTGCATCCCATTTTTTCAAAAATGCCAGAACATGTTTATTTATCCCAGTTCCCTTATGAACCCGATTCGGAATGTAATAATCCACATTCAGCCCCAGTCTTCTTAGCATTATTACCAAATATGCCACCCCAGAAATTCCATCAACGTCATAGTCCCCGTAAATTATAATTTTCTCTTTATTTTTCCCTGCTTTTTGGATTCTCTTAACGGCATTTTCCATATCTTCAAACAAAAATGGGTTATGAATGTCCTTTTTATCTGAATTTAAAAATTTCTGCACTTTTTCCTTCGTGTTAATTCCCCGATTTAAAAGGAGCCTTGAAATTAATTTGCTCTCACCAAATTCAGAACTTTTTGATACCAAATAATTTTTATCATAGCTTTTTAATTCCCATTTCATTACAAGATTAATCGCTTCCTTTTTTTGTATAGTCAAACACCTTAAAAATCAGAATTTTTTTATATTCAATAATGAATTCTATACAAGTTCAGAATTTAATAAAACAAATAATCCCATTGTATAGATAAAAAAACTTATGCTATTGAACATATCTATTCAATTACTTTTTAGAAATCCTCATTTTTAAAAGCCATTTTGCATCTTCGTTCTATTCAGTATCACTATTTTTCTTTTTTTATTTCACTTAATATTGAAGCTATCTTCACACCATATTCAACACTGTCATCCAAATGAATTCTCACTTCTGGAACAAATCTGACTGTTAATTGCGACCCAATTTTTTTTCTAAAAAATCCCTTTAACTTGTTCAAATCTTCAGCGATTTTTTCTTTATTCACATTATCATTCAAATCAAGTATTGAAAATGTCAAATCAAGATATCTTCCATCCTTTGTAAGCTCTACCTTGTGAATTGTAACAAGATTTCTTATTTTTTCATTTTTTATTTCTGTCAAAAGCGTCATTCCAACAATTCTTGAAATTTCCTTTTCCAGTCCTTTTTTTCTTCTATCATTCATAAAATTATCACCTTTTCGTTATCTTGGGATTTCTTCCATAATGTATGATTCAATAATATCCCCAGCCTTAATATCATTAAAGTCCTGGATACCAATTCCACATTCCTGTCCCATTACAACTTCTTTTACATCATCTTTAAACCGTTTCAGCGAACCTAATTCCCCGTCAAAAATAATAATTCCATCACGAATTACACGGATTTTAGAGTCTTTTGTAACTTTTCCGTCAACAACAGCGGCTCCAGCGACATTTCCAACATTTGATACCTTAAATACTTGCTTAACTTCAATTCTTCCAAAGTAAACTTCCTTAAACTCAGGATCAAGCATTCCCTTCATCGCTTTTTCAATTTCTTCAGTTGCATGGTAAATTACATTGTAGTTTCTAATTTCTACTCCAGTCTTTTCAGCAATAATTCTGGCAGGAGTTGTTGGACGTACGTTAAATGCTATTATAATTGCATTCGATGCTTCTGCAAGTTTTACGTCCCCTTCAGTTACCGCTCCAGCACTTCCTTGAATTACATTAACAACAACTTTTTCCGTATTAAGTTTTTCAAGCGATTCCCTCAATGCTTCAACAGACCCTTTTGAATCGGCTCTTATAATACATTTCAATTCTTTTAATTCTTGTTCTTCCAATTCCTGTGATAAACTTTCCAGTGAAATATGTTTTTTCTTGTTTTGTTCATTTACTTTTCTTTCTCTAATAAAGTCTTCTACAATTTTCTTAGCCTGTTTATCACTTTCAACACCATACAAAATATCTCCAGCATTTGGCACAACATTAAATCCTGTAATTTCCACAGGTTGTGAAATAATTGCCTTATTTATCTTTTTACCTCTGTCATCAAGCATAGAACGAACTCTACCGTGAGATTCCCCAGCTACAAACACATCTCCAATTTTAAGCGTTCCTTCCTGTACAAGCACATCGGCAACTGCCCCCATTTTAGGATCCAGTCTTGATTCTACAACAACCGCTTTAGGACGTTTATTAGGATTAGCCTTCAATTCTTCAAGTTCTGCAGTAATCAATATTGTTTCAAGAAGTTCTTCCAAATTAATTTTTTTCTTTGCAGAAATTTCAACAAATTCTGTATTTCCACCCCAGTCAGGCGCCATCAATCCATATTCAGTCAATTCCGTTCTAACTTTCATCGGATCAGCCCCTGGCTTATCAATTTTATTAATTGCAACAATTATTGGAACTCCAGCTTCCTTAGCATGTGAAATAGCTTCTACAGTTTGAGGTTTTACTCCATCATCAGCCGCCACAATCAAAATAGAAATATCCGTAATATTAGCTCCACGAGCCCTCATTTCAGTAAACGCCTCATGTCCTGGAGTATCAATAAACGTAATTCTTTGTCCCTTCCAGTTTACTTGGTAGGCACCAATTTTTTGTGTAATTCCTCCAGCTTCATCACCAATTACATTTGTATGTCTAAGCGCATCAAGTAACGAAGTCTTACCATGGTCAACGTGCCCCATAATTGTAATAACAGGTGCTCTTGTAATAAGCTCATCTTCCTTATCTTCCTGTTCAAGATGATATTTTTCACCATAACTGACTTCTTCGACTTCTTCCTTTTCCACGATTACTTCATAGTCAAGCGCCACTTCTTCAGCCTCTTCAAAAGACAAAATCGCATTTGCCGTAAGCAATTTTCCTTCCATAAAGAACTTTTTAATTATGTCAGAAACATTAATTCCCAGTTTTTCAGCCAGATCTTTAATAACAATTTCATCTCCAATTGTTATCATTCCTATGCTCTCTCCTTCAATTCTGATAATTTCATCCTTGACAACTTTTTCATGTTTTTTATTTTTCTTTTTCTTTTTGTCATCCTTTTCTAAAATCAGAACGAAGTTCTTTTTCATGCTGTTCTCTGTCTCTTCTATTCTTTTCGTATTTTTTCTTTTCAAATTTTCCTTTTCCTTTTCCACCAGCTTTTCCCTTTTCAGCAACTGTTGCCGCTGGAATTTCAGTTTGCACATCTTTTCTTCCGCCAGAAAAGTTATTTCTATTATCTTTTCTGAAGTCATCTCTATCTCTATTAAATCCGCCTCTATCGGAAAATCCTCTATTATCCTGTCTATCCCTAAAGTTTCTTGGTCCGTTTTCTCTATTGTCACGGTTATCTCTGTTTTGGAAACCTCTGTTATCTCGATTATCTCTCGACTGATTACTTCCATCCCTGTTAAAATTTCTATTATCTTTTCTAAAGTTATTTTCTCTTCCTTCTCGCTTAAATCCATCTTTATTTCGATTGTCTCTATTTTGGAAGTTTCTTGGCCCGTTTTCTCTATTGTCACGGTTATCCCTATTATCACGTTTTTGGAAACCTCTGCTGTCTCGATTATCTCTCGACTGATTATTTCCATCTTTATTAAAACTTTTATTATCTTTTCTAAAGTTATTTTCTCTTCCTTCTCGCTTAAATCCATCTTTATTTCGATTGTCTCTATTTTGAAGTTTCTCGTTCCGTTTTCCCTATTGTCACGGTTATCTCTATTTTTGATAATTTTGCTTATCTTTATTTATTTCATTTTGCTTATTATTCTGATTACTCAAATTAACTTTCATCTCCATTTTTCTTTTTATTTTTCGTTTTTTTATCTAATCTATTTGATTTTTTTCAAATTTTTTTGATTTTTATTATTATCTAAATTTTTTTATATTATTCAGATTACCTTTATTAATGCCCTCTGATTTTTTTCTGCATTTAGTTTTAATATTTTTTTCCAATGGTTGTTTAAATTTTTCGTAATTTTCATTAATATTTTTATTTTCATTAATTTTTACTATGTTCAGCATTACTGTTTTTTTGACTATCTGAATGGTCATTTTCTTTTTTTGCAGCAAATTTTGCTGTTTTTTCTTCATTTCTATTCAGATTTTCAGTTTTACTGCCATCACTTTGACTTTGATTCTGAACACCCTTCTGAAGTTTTTTCCTTATCAAATCAACTTCTTCGCCACTTAGCACATTCATGTGATGTTTTTTATCAATTCCAAATTTTCGGATTTCCTCCATAAACTTAGATGCCGTAAAACCATTTTCCTTTGCTAATTCATGCACTTTCATCCATTCATCACCTCCACTTTGCTCAATATTCCCTTTATTACCTTTTTATTAAAAATACCGACAACATTGACATCTCTTGAAAAAAGCCTTATCAATTCCTCTTTTTTTTCAACAAATATAATCTCAAAATTAAAAATTTTTCCTTCAATTTTTCAAATTCTTCAATATATTTTCGCCTTTATATCCCTGAGGAATTATCAAAAGTTTCACTTTTCCCTTTTTCACTCCATCAATCGTTTCATCAATCCCAAAAACAAAAATATTCAGAATTTTTTTCATCGGCTTTAAAATATCAATTATATTTTTTTTTTCACATTTTATTTGCTCCAGCATTTTTACAAGCTGCTCAATTTCAATGTTATATTTCCTATTTTTTGAAAGCCTTTCAACACATTCATTAGTTTTACAAACATAAAACCCTCTTGCCTGCACTTTCATTTCCCTGTCAAAAATGTATTTTCCATTCTGCTCAGAAATTCTAAAAAATTCAGATTTTTCACCCTTCCTTCTGCAGCAGACACACATTCTTTCAGGCTTGCTTTTTTCTTTATTTTCTAATTTTTTTTCATCAACTGTATCCAAACTTTCCAATTACCTCCTTGTTCGATACAATTTTAACCACTTGTAAAAGTCATTAACGAAATTTTTAATCTTTTTATTTTCAATTTTCTAACAAAAAAACTTAATTTCCTAATCATAGCATTTCACTTTTACAGCCGTCTAATTGTCCCATTTCTATTCCTTATCTTCGCCAAGTCCTGCAAATGCACTTTCTTCAACTTCAAATGAGTCGCTATTCTTTTCAGCATTTTCCCTTTCATCTAAAGTATCTTGAAATGCACTTCCTTCTTCAAGTTCATCTTCATCACTTTCAGCCACTTCATCTGATTTTGTATGAATGTCAATCTTTACACCGCACAATCTTGCTGCAAGTCTTGAATTTTGTCCTTTTTTACCAATCGCAAGCGACAACTGATTTTCTGCAACAACTACTTTTGCAACTTTCAGATTATCTTCGCCTTCCTCAACAACTTCTACAGACAAAACTTGCGCTGGATTTAAAGCATTTTTTACAAATTCCTTAACATCTTCATTCCAAAGCACAATATCAATCTTTTCCCCTTGCAGTTCATCAATAATAGTTTGAATTCTCATACCATTTCGTCCAATGCAGGCACCCTTTACATCCAAATTCTTATCATCTGAATAAACTGCCACTTTAGAACGGCTTCCAGCTTCCCTTGCAATATTCTTAATCTCAATTATACCTTCATAAATTTCAGGCACTTCAAGTTCCAATAGCCCACGCAGCAATTCTTCAGATTTTCTAGAAACAAAAGTTTTTGTAAACTTAGTTGCCTCCTCAACTTCTCCAATAAATATCTTAATTCTGTCCCCTTGCACAAATTTATCCGTTGGCGACAATTCCTTTTGCGGCACAATCGCTTCAAGTCCATTTATATCAACGTATAAATTCCCCTTTTCATCTGTCTTTCTAACATTTGCAGACACAATTGAATTTTCAATTTCCTTAAATTTATTAAAAATATTTCTTTTTTCACACTCTCTAACCTTTGCACAACAATCTGCTTTGCATTCTGAATCGCATTTCTCTTAAAACTTTCCGCATTAATTTCAAAATCCAGAATATCTCCCAGCTTAGCACGTTTTTTCACAGAAATTGCATCTTCCAGACTAATTTCCTCTTCAGGATTTTCTACATTTTCCACAATCAGTCTTTGTGAATAAACCTTCACATCTCCGCTATTTCTATTTATAGTTACTTTTACATTATCCTTTTCACCATAATTTTTCTTATAAGCCGCAAGCAATGCAGTTTCTATTGTTTCCAGCAATTCTTCCTTTAAAATTCCCTTTTCCTTTTCAAGTTCATCAAGTGCTTCCAAAAATATTTTTTGATCTCGCCCTTTCATCATTCCTCCTCACTATTTAATATGCCATTTGGTAATTCATATATTAAATTTGCCTTTTTTAATTTAGAAAGTGGTATTTCCACTATTTTCCCCAATTTATCATCCAAAAGAAAAATCGTATCATCTTCAAATTTTTCCAATTTTCCAACAAATCTTTTAGCCCCCTCAATATTACTCTTAGCCTGAACATTAACTTTCTCCCCTAAAAATCTCACAAAATCCTTAGGCTTTTTCAACCTTCGCTCAACCCCAGGCGTCGAAACCTCCAAAAAAAACTTCTCTTCAATCAGTTCATCCGCAATCCCGTCAATCTCACGGCTAAAATCAATACAATCATCAAGCGTCGTAGTCCCATCCATTTTCTCCACATACACTCTCAAATAATTATATCCCCCATCCCTCACATATTCCAAATCTGCCAACTCCAGATTCATTTCCTTTAAATGCGATTCGATTTTCTTCTCAAACTCATTTAAAATCTGTTCCATAAAATTACACCTCATATCTAAAACTAAAGAGTGGGCTAACCCACTCTCTACCTAAAATTATTTTCTACAATTATAATAACATATTTTTACTTTTTTTTCAACCCCCTATTTTTTTTATAACAAAAAAAACAACCTTATAAAAAAAGTTGTTGTTTTTTTTAAACCTTATTTTAATGGATAACTTACTTTTAACGATTTAAAAGCGAAATGATGAAAACGATGAAGAATCGTTTCAATCCTTGTTTTAATGGATAACTTACTTTAACGATTTTTTTGAAAAGATACAATTTGTTTCAAATGAGTTTTCAATCCTTGTTTTAATGGATAACTTACTTTTAACGCTCAAACTGATGATCAACAACATGTGATTCGACTAGAGTTTCAATCCTTGTTTTTAATGGATAACTTACTTTTAACCCGTACTTTTGAGAAAAATCCTTTATTTATCAGTGTTACAGAGATTTTTTTCAGACATTAAAATCGCATTTTTTTGCTTAATTTTTATCATTTTTTTGCTGTTTTTTTGACATTTTCCGTAACTCCTAACGTGCATGTTTATTGGCTTTGAATAGGTTTTTCTCTGCTTTTTTTAATTTTTTTAGTAGTGGTAGGAATTTTTTTACTACAAACTTATTGTACCACATTTTTTTGATTTTTCAAAATTTTTTTAAAAAATTATTATCAAAATTTATTCTCCTAAATAAAAAGATACTAACACTAGACTTATACTAAAAAAACAGAATATACATTTTTATTTATTGACAAGGGGTCTTGACCCTTGCTAGAAAAATTTATAAAAAAATAACTTTTGTAATTTCAGTATCCTTTCTTCAAATCTACTTCCAGTAATTTTACTTCATAGATGAAAAATATTTTTATTCAAAGGCTTCTTCAGCCTTTTTTTGAAAGATTGCTTTTTCGGAAATTCTTTTTACTGTATAAGTACATCTTTTCAGCCAAATCTTTTGTGACATTCCTTTATTTATTTTTTTGCTAACTGTCCTTTTTTTACAATTATAGCATAATCCCTCCTTGAATTAATTTATACTATTTTCTAATAACAAAGAAAAAAATTAACAGCTCAGGATATTTATTTTATTAAATTCTAAGTTTGTATAGTTTCTAATAAACTTCTGCACCCTTTCAAATTAATCTTCTTCTTCTCGATAGTCCAATTATCTGATAATTTCTGCAAGTTCCTTTTTCATATTTTCTAAAAATTCATCATTATCGTAATTTAATGAAATTAAAGTTGGACCTGCACCGCTTATATATTCTCCCAAAGCACCGTGTTTTTTAGATGCTTCAAAGATTTTTTCTGAATTGTTTATTAATGCAAATCTGTAAGGCTGGTGGATTTTGTCACCTAAAAGGAAACGTAAGTTGTCGTATTCTCCTTTGTTAAAAGCATTTACAAGTAATCCTAGTTTTGAGATGTTGTTTATTGCATCAGAAACTAGGTACATTTTTGGCAAGACACTTCTTGCTTTTTCTGTTGATAATTTAAAATCTGGAATCATTACGTAGAAACATAAATCATCTGAATTTATTAATGAACTGTAAACAAGGTTTTCCTTGTCATGTGCAGTAAGCACCATTCCTCCGAAAAAAATCGCAGGTACTACATTGTCAGGATGTCCTTCCATTTCTACAGCAAGTTTTGCTACTTCGTTAATATCCAGCACATCTCCCTGCAAATTTGTTTGCAATCAAAATTCCAGCAACGATAGCAGATGAACTGCTTCCAAGTCCACGTGAAATCGGAATATCATTTCTCACAATATTTACTTTATAGCTTGGAATATTTTTTACTAAATATTTTTCTGTATATTTTATTGCTTCAAAAATTAAATTGTCCTCAATCGGAATTGAAAATGGCTTTCCATTTTCCAAAAATTCAATTTTATTGCTTTCTTCTACTTCGAGTTCCAAAAAATAATCCAATGCAACTCCTAAACAATCATAACCTACACCAATATTGGCCGATGTCCCCGGCACTTTTACCTTAAATTTTAAACCCATCTTTATTCCTTTCTTTTTTTATCATCATAATTTCTATAAGAATAGCCTTACAGCAAGGCTCAATCTAAAAAAATACAACAAAATATTAATAATAAATACATAACTTTATAATTTTTTTATTATCTTTCATAAAATACAACACAGCTAATGAAATAATTACAAAAATCAATAAATGTAGGTAAAAAAATATTATATTTACAAAAAAATAAATAATAAACCTATCCAATAATTTATTCCTAATAATGAAAATCCTGTATGAAATATATCTTCAAATAAACAGAAATATAAAACTATTATACAAATATAATACTTGTATGCCTTGCTCTTTTTTTCTTATAAATATATATAGCAGACCAAATAGTATAAAAAAACAGAAGTTCTCCGTTTAAATATCTTGCATTTAGTATAACTTTTTGAAAAAAATATTCAATGTCGAATAATTTTATTCCCATTAATAATGTCTGTCTATTCAAATAAAAATAAAGTGATGCTTTGGAAAAATAAAAAAATTTCAAAAATCAAAAAAACAAATTTATTTCCAAATTTATCATTTTCTTTTTTTACAAAAAGAATTTAAAAATAGAAAATATTAAACCTGCATTTGTTATAAAAAAATAAATTATTTTTTTAGACAACACTATTGATACTGTCAAAAAAATTATTTTCAAATAATTTAAAAAATCTACCTTCTTTATTAATTTTTTCAATTCCTTCAAATACTTACTTACATCCATTTGTTAATTATCAACTTTCAAAAAATACTATATTGTCAAATCCAAGTAATGAGCCCATTTTATTTGACTCAATTCTCGTAGTGCCTTCAATGCTCTTCTTCCAACCTCACTGTCTACTGTTAAAAGCATAATTGCGCTATTTTCACGTCTACCAACGTTCATTGTAGCAATATTTATATTTTCTTTTCCTAAAGTTGCTCCTACAGCTCCGATAACTCCTGGGACATCTTCATTCCCTAAATAAATCATATTGTCAGAAATTGCCATATCCACATCATGATTTTTTATACTTACAATTCTTTCTTCATTATTCATTCCGATTGTTCCAACAACGTAGATTTTTTTACCTTCTTCATTTGTTATTACAAATTCTATTGCTGAAGAATAATTTTTGTATTTATGATCTTTTTTATTTATTGAAATATTAATTCCTCTTTTTTCAGCCAATGGCTTTGAATTAATGTAATTTACTTCTTCCTTTAGTACAGGCTCTAAAATTCCTTTAATTGCAGTTGAATCTACAAGAGCTGTTTCCTGTTCTGCAATTTCTCCATAATAATTAACGGAAACATTTGTAATTGGAGTTTTTTCAATTTGGAAATAAATTTTTCCTAATTTTTCAGCTAAATTTATGTATGGTTTTACAATTAAAAATTCCTCTCTTCCAATTGCAGGCAAAGTTTCACAGCTGTTTCAACTATTTCTCCACGAAGTCCATTCAATACCTGCTTTACAACCTGAGTTCCAACATTTCGCTGTGCTTCATAAGTTGTTGCTCCAATGTGTGGAGTTGTAACCACATTGTCAAATTCATATAAAACACATTCTGAACGTGGTTCAACAGCATGTACATCATATCCAAAACTTGCGATTTTTCCACTTCTTAATCCTTCTGCCACAGCTTCTTCGTTAAAAAGTCCTCCACGTGCTGCATTTACAAGTCTTACCCCATCCTTTAACTTGTGAATATTTTCAGCATTTATCATATCCAAAGTTTCCTTAGTTTTAGGAGTATGGATAGTTATCACATCCGCCTTTTCCATTAATTCATCAAGCGTTTTAGCCTTTTCACAGCCATATCTCTTAAATCTTTCATCTGAAATATACGGATCATAGGCAACAAGTTTCATTCCAAATGCCTTCATTCTTGTAGCAACTAATCCACCAATTCTTCCAAGTCCGATAATTCCCAATGTTTTTTCAAACAATTCATTTCCCAACAAAAATTTCTCTTTCCCATTTTCCACTTTTAATAAAATTATTTGCCGCAACAATATTTCTCGCAGAAGCAATCATAAGCCCAATCGCAATTTCACAAGCTGAAACCGTGTTACTGTCTGGAGTATTCGCCACAATTACACCATGTGCAGTCGCTTCTGGAATATTTATATTATCTGTCCCGTTTCCAGCACGCCCTACTATTTTCAAATTTTTAGCCTTATCCAGCAATTCCTTATCTACTTTTATAACGCTTCTCACAATCAAAGCATCATATTCATGAATTATTTTCAAAATTTCTTCCCGTGAAATTCCCACTTTCACATCAACTTTTACATCTCTAGCCTTTTGCAGCCTAGCAATCGCTTCATCATCAATATATTCACCAACTAAAACTTTATACATTATTTCCTCCTCATAATTCTGTAATCTATATCTAATATATTATCATAAATTAAGCCACAATTCAATATATATGCCAATTCTTTATAAATCTTCCTAAAATCTGAATAGCAGTTCTCAAATTTATATACCATAAATGTAAAAATTAAAAAAATTATGGATTTACAATTTATCATATTTATTATATAATATACCCAAATTATTTTTTTATATTGAACTATTTAAAACTAATACTAAAAATTTCATTTTAAAAATAAGCAAAAAAATCTTACTTTTTATAAAAATATAATTATAATCTGAAATTAATTATTGAAAAATCTTGTTTTTTTATAAATCAAATATATTATAGTTTTTAAGTTCTGTTTTAAATTAATTTTTTTATGCTTTATATTAAAAATAAAAAGGAGAATTACAATATGGCAAGTTACAAAAAAATTTTGACTTTTAAAAAAACTGTATTTTCTCGTGTATATTGCCTTAATTTTTAATAGTCGTATTTTTTTAGCATTTAAATTGGGGATATTTTTTTATTTCCATTTACAATAGCGCTATTTTTTTCAATATTAGCACGGCCATTTACACGATTTTTACAAAATAAGCTGAAACTTTCAAAAAAACTTTCAACGATAATTTCAATTGTATCATTTTTACTAATATTTTTTGGAATTATCGGCTGGGGATCACTAAAACTAATAAGTGAAATTTATAAATTATCTCAAAATCTTAACAGCTACAGTGAAATGATGCAAAAACTTTGGACTGACGGCATGGGAAAAGTTTATGCCTATTTGGGAAATTTCCCATCAGGCTTTACAAAGCAAGTAAATGATACGATAAATGCTTTTATTTCCACAGGTTCTGCAAAGCTCGGAACTTTTATAAAAGGTTTAATCAATTTTATTACATCAATCCCAACTGTTATTTTATATATCTGTATTACAATTTTAGCAACTTTCTTTATTAGCCTTGACAAAGATGAAATTGTAGTTTTTTTAGAGCATCAGTTTCCAAAATCTTGGCTAGATAAAGTTTTCAATATAAAAACAGATATGTTTACAGTTCTTGGTTCCTATATCAAGGCGCAAATTATTCTGATGACAATTTGTTTCTTTGAACTTCTAATATGCCTAAATTTATTGTCATTTTTAGGATTAAATGTGCCTTATCCCCTACTAATGTCCATAATTATCTGTTTAATTGACGCATTACCAATTTTAGGAGCAGGAACAGTCCTAATTCCTTGGGCAGTGATTTCCTTTGCATTATCAGACATAAAGTTAGGAGTTGCCCTAATAATAATTTATTTATTTGTTCTATCAGTAAGACAAATGATGGAACCAAAATTAGTAAGTCAAAATCTAGGAGTTCATCCTTTAATTACCTTGATTTCAATGTATTCAGGATTTAAAATTTTTGGAGTAATTGGATTTTTTTAATTGGGCCTGTAGTGATGATTATTTTTAAAAAAATGTATTTTCAAAAAGAATTGGAAGTTGGATTTTTAGGGACATTTTTGGAGATACTGCTGATAATAAAAAGTTCTAATAATAAAAAAATTAAAGAAGCAAGATAAGTTCAAGCAATAGATGTGTTCAATAATTTAAGTTTTTTTATTTCTGCAAGGAGTCCAAGATTCCTTGTTTCAAGATATTTATTTTTTTCAAATTTTTAAGTCTATATGATTATCAATGGGTCTAATATAAAAAAAGAAGGACAGTTTTTACACTTGTCCTTTTTTTACAAACCTAAATTCAACTCGGCGATTTTTTCCTCTTCCTTCACCTGTATCATTATTTTCAGCTGGATTATTTTCTCCACGTCCTATTATTCCAACTACTCTATCCTTTGAAAGTCCCAATTCTATTAATTTTGAACTAACAACTTCAGCCCTTCTACGTGAAAGCCGTTTATTATATGAAGCCATTCCGCTCGTGTCAGTATATCCAATAATTGACACAAGAAAATCATTTTTTTCAATATAATCCTTTACATCACGTAATATTGGATAAGCCTCCTTTTTCAGATCAATGCTATTTTTATGAAAACTTAATTCATCTGAACTTAAAGATATAATTTCTGAACTCGACATTTTCACTCTTTCTGGATTGCTTATTGGCTCCTTTTGAATTTCAAAAGTTTCTGGCTGAACAGCATTTTGTGAAACCGTTGATGGTTCTTCAGGTTTCTGTTGCATATTTTCAGAATTTTGAGATGACGAAGAATCCTTGGAAATCTGTGTTCCTGTCCTATTCTGATTCAATTCAACTGTTATTAAGTCAGGATTATCTTTAGATGAAACCGCTCCTGGCACTGTTTTTTCAGGATTTGGCGTATCTAATGTAGGAATATCCTTCACATCGTGCTGTATATCCGCCACATTTGGTCTAATTATATCCTTTCGCATTTCAGAAGTAGTTATTTTTTCAGAGGCTAGAGGTACAGTCATTGCCACCATTGAAGAAACTGCAACTAATGTTGGTTTTTTCATAATTATTCCTCCTCCTTTTTCAATCAAATACCTTATTTTTGACTATTTTCCAAACCATATTTCTTAATTAATTCATCATATTTTCCATTTTCTCTCATTTTTTTCAATTCAGCATTAATTTGTTTTATCAATTCTGGATTTTTTTCCTTTATCAATAGCCATTGCCATTCCAATTGAAGCAGGTTTTTCATCAAAAATTTCCATTTCAGGATTTTTCTTCATATATTCAGTAGCAACTGCCTTTTCCAAAATAATTGCATCAATTTTTCCTGCCTTTAAATCTAAAATTATATTTACAGTACTTTCATTCGGTACAACTGTAGCCCCTTTAATAGTTCTGGCTTCAATTTCTTGAATTGTCCCCAATTGCACTCCAATTTTTTTACCGCTCAAACTATTTGGAGTAACTGATTTGTCGCCTTTTCTTCTCAAATAAGTTTCTTTAGAAATAAAATAATCATCTGTAAAATCAACTGATTTTTTTCTTTGTTCAGTCGAACTCATTCCAGAAACAATAATATCAATTTCCTGCCTTTAATGACGGAATAAGCCCATCAAACGACTGATCTATAATTTCAATTTTATATCCAAGATTTTTCCCAATTTCATTAATCATATCGACATCAAATCCTGTTATTTTACCATTTTCAACATATTCAAACGGAGCAAAGACTGCATTTAATCCAACTCTTAATTTTTTTCTCCATTATCTTTTTTTCCACATGACATAACTCCAAAAAAATTAACAATGTCAACACTAAAAAAATATTTTTTTCATATTTTTTTCCTCACTTTCTTTAATTTTTTTAATTTTTTTCCTGTTTCCAAACCATATTTTTTTAACTAATTCATCATATTTCCCGTTTTCCTTTAACTTTTTCAAGTCTTCATTTATTTTCTTTATAATTTCTGTATTTTTTTCCCTTATTAAAAAGCAATCGCCATACCATAAGGCAATTTTTTTCTTCATAAAAAACTTCTATATCAGGATTTTTTTTAATAAATTCCTTTGCAACAATATTTTCCAGAATTACTGCATCAGTTTTCCCATTTTTCAAATCCAATATCAAATTAACAGTTGCATCATTTGTCACAACATTTGCATTTTTTATTTTTCTAGCTTCCAGCTCTTGAATTGTTCCTAACTGAACTCCAATTTTTTTACCAGCCAGACTTTCCTTTGAAGTGAGTTGGTTATTTCCCTTCTTTTTAAGAAACATTTGTGTTGACTTGTAATATTCATCTGTAAAATCAACTGATTTTTTACGTTCTTCAGTTGCACTCATTCCAGAGATAATCGCATCTAATTTCCCAGCCTTTAATGACGGAATAAGAGCATCAAACGGCTGAACCTTCATTTCAATTTCATATCCCAAATCCTTCCCGATTTGTTTTATCAAATCAATATCAAATCCAACAAGCTCTCCCTTTTCAATATACCCAAACGGAGGAAATACTCCATCTGTTCCTACCACAAGTTTTTTTGCTCCTTTATCAGCACTATTCTTATTTCCACAAGATAAAATTCCAAAAATTATCATTGTAACTATTATTAATATTTTTTTCATATTGTATTACCTTTCTATTATTTATTAAGCCGTTTCTAATTAATGATTTAACACTTTGTCTAAAAATTCCTTTGCCCTTTCAGTTTTCGGATTTTCAAATAATTCAGAAGGTTTTGCATCCTCCAAAATATATCCTCCATCCATAAAAAACACTCTATTAGCCACATTTTTTGCAAATCCCATTTCATGTGTCACCACTATCATTGTCATTCCTGCATGTGCAAGTTCCTTCATAACTTCCAGAACTTCCCCTATCATTTCAGGATCAAGTGCCGAAGTTGGCTCATCAAACAAAATTATCTTTGGATTCATAGCCAAGGCCCTAGCTATAGCCACCCTTTGTTTTTGCCCTCCAGACAATTTATTTGGATAAACATCCCTCTTATCAGCAAGCCCAACTTTCTCAAGCAATTCCATTGCCAATTTTTCAGCCTCCGGCTTTGATACTTTTCTCAATTTAATTGGACCTAAAGTAATATTTTCCAATACTGTTTTATGTGGATACAAGTTGAAATGCTGAAATACCATTCCGACTTCTTCACGAATTTTATTTATATCCGCTCCACGCTCCAAAATATTTTTTCCATTTATTCTAATTTCTCCAGAAGTTGGCTCTTCAAGCCTATTTATACAACGTAAGAAAGTTGACTTCCCGCTTCCAGACGGCCCGATAACAGAAATTACTTCTCCTTCTTTTACTACCGTGCTAATTCCTTTTAGAACTTCCAAATTTCCATATTTTTTCTTTAAATCCTTTATTCTAATCATTTCCTTATCTTTTTCCCCGCCACTAATTCCTTCCGGCTCTCTGCACTTTTTATTAAAACTAATCATTTTCCTTTAACTTCATCTCCAATCGTTTCCCAATAAACGAGAATAATTTTACGCTTACATAATAAACTACACCTGTAAATAATATAGGTTTTATACTATAATAGGCAGCCTGCAAACTTTTACTGTTCATTGTAACATCCATAACGCTAATATAACCTACAATAGAAGTTTCCTTAAACAAATTTATAAATTCATTTACAAGAGCAGGTAAAATATTTTTTACAGCTTGAGGCATTATAATTTCATTCATTGCCATTCTATAAGGCATTCCTGTAGCTCTTGCAGCCTCCATCTGACCTTTGTCAATACTTTCAATTCCTGAACGGATTGTTTCCTCAACATAAGCTGCACTATTAAGTCCAAGAGCAATTGCAGCTACCCAATAATTATTAAAAATCACTATTACAAAGGAAAGTGTCAATAATTGCAACATCATTGGAGTTCCACGCATTATATCGACATATTCATCAATAACTGCATCTTTTATCATATTAAAAACTTCATTTCCAGTTTTCTGAAATTTTAAAAATGCTAAAAACATTCCAAATAATATTCCAATAGCCGCACCCACAACTGTAAGTCCAAGAGTAGTCACAAAATAACTGCTTGCATAAATTTCCCATTCGTGAGGCTGCATATCATGCGGAAATACAAGAAGCACTGTAATCACAACTACTGCCACAAAAAACGATGTTTTTATTATTTTTCTAGTTTTTTCTAAATCTTCCATATTCTTTATGAACTTTAATTTTTGTTCATATCCTCCTTATATTTAAATTATTATAGTATTATTATACCTAATATTTATTCCTTTTTCAATAAAAAAATTTTAAAAAAATTATTTTTGTATATTATCTTGGTTTTTAAGGAAAATAATATTCCCATTATCCATATCATTTTTTTTATTTTTTTCATATTTTTTTAAATATATTTAATAAAAATTATTACAATGGCATTTACATTTATAAACATCTGAGAAAATCATTAATCTCCCAAATGAATTTTTTACAAATAAATCTTCACCAAATCAAATAAAAATATCATAACAAGCGACACCGAAACAATAATTCCAAGTCCAAATTTTTTCAGCGACAAAAAAGTGACAACACCCATTCCAATCAATATTTTTACAATGTCATAAGGAGTTGTACCGCCTGAAGTAAAAATATCTGGAAAAACCATAAGTGCTAAAACTGAATATGGTAATGCTTCAAAAAATTTATTCATTATTGGATTTTTCGGAATCTTCACAAACAGTGGCAGCAATCTTAAAGCCACTGTTACCAACGCTGAAATGACAATTACTTTAAAAACTTCTAAATTATTCATTTTCTTTTACCTCATCCTTTCTATGTCTTATCGCATAAATTAAACTTGAACCTATCATAATTAAAATCATCGCCCATCCGCTGCTTACCTTATTTAAAATTGGCAAATACATAAATGCTAGTTTTGCGGCAATTACATAAATTACGACTTCAAAGAATTTTGGCAATTTTTGCAGCGACATTACAAGCAAACTAAAATATATCGAATATAAAATAAAACTTAGGCTTGCACGGAAAACTTCAGGTATCATATTTCCAAAAAGTGAACCTAGAACAGAACTTCCAGCATAGCATAAATACGGAATTGTATTTAGTCCAATAATATACCAAGGTGAATTTTCTTCCTTTATAATCGCATAAGTTATCGTTTCATCAGTAAGTCCAACTCCAACCAGTATTTTTTCAAATAATTTAGTTCCATTTTTTAATTGCCTGAAAATCAATAAATTTAAAAGCAAATATCTCAAATTTATCATAAGTACTGAAATTATAACTTCAATTGCTGTAGAATGTTGCACATAAACCATTTTCAAAAGCATTGCTTCCGAGCCGCCAGCATAAATTCCAAATGACATAGCTGCCGTGACAATCGTATACATTCCGTTATTTTTAGCAATCAGCCCAACTGTCAGACCAAACGGAATATATGCAATTCCCATTCCAATTCCAGCTTTTAGTCCTTTTAGATATTTTTCTGTATTAATCATTTTTCTCTATCTTCTTTCCGTTCTATTTTATTCTATTCTATTATTTATTATTTTTTTTAATTTTTTTATTGTACTCAAACTTATTTAAAAAAATAAAAATGTTAAAAAAATTATATAAATTTAGATTTTGAGTAAAAATAGTCATAGTTTTTGAGTTCAACTTTAAACTTTAAAAGTAGTTTTATATAAATTAAATAAATTTTCATTATTTGAAAAATTATATCACAATTTTTTTCATTAATTGAACTTTATTTAAATTTATTTAACTTTTTAATTAAAAAAATAAAAAAAGAAGTTAGTTCATATTCAAAGCTAACTCCTTTAATTTTTTTTATTTATATTACAATGCGTCTTTTCCTCTCTCTCTCGTTCTAATTCTAATCACATCATCTATTGGCAAAATAAATATTTTTCCATCTCCAACTTCTCCAGTGTAAACGGCATCTATTATAATATCAACTAATTTTTCAACATTAGCATCTTGAGTAATTATTTCGATTTTTAATTTAGCAAGCAATGTCGGCGTAATCTTTTGCCCACGAAAACTTTCTGTGTAACCTTTTTGATTTCCGTGTCCTAAAACTTGGCTTACTGTCATTCCTCTGACTTTGGCTTTTGTCAATGCATCTTTTAAATCTTCTAACTTATCAGAACGAATTATAACTTCTATTTTTTTCATAATTTTTCTCCTTAAATTAAGAATCTAGTCCCATAAATGTTGGGTAAGCAGTTTCTTTATGTTCACTGTCATCCATTCCCACAGCTTCTTCTCTATCTGTAGCTCTAAGCGGTAAAAATACTCCGATAACTTTTATTATCACAAATGTAAAAGCTCCTGCCCAAATAGCTGTTATCAGTATGGCAGCAATTGTTGCACCAAATAAATGAGTTCCGCCGTATAAAAGTCCAAAATTTCCCTTTTCTGGTGTTAAACTTGGCGTTGTAAAAATCGCTGTCGCAATTCCTCCAAAAATTCCACCAACACCGTGACAGCCGAAAGCATCTAATGCATCATCGTACTGCAATTTATGTTTTAAACTTGAAATTGCGAAATAACAAATTGGACTGACTAGCAATCCCATTAAAATTGCTGAGCCATAGGAAACATAACCTGCACCTGGCGTAATTGCCACAAGTCCTGCAACTAGACCAGTTGAAGTTCCAACTAATGTAGGAGTTCCGTTACTTAACTTTTCAATAATTACCCAAGAGCATGTTGCCGCAGCAAGTGATAGCATTGTCGTAATAAAAGCGTGAATCGCTGTACTATTTGCTTCAAGAGCTGAACCTGCATTAAATCCTAGCCATCCGAATGCCAAAATTCCTGTTCCAAGCAGTACAAAAGGCACATTATGCGGACGATACTCGGTTCTTGTAAATTCTCTTCTCTTTCCAATAATTGTCGCTAAAACAAGTCCAGACACTCCTGATGAGATGTGAACGACATCTCCCCCAGCAAAATCTAATGCTCCCATTTTTGCAAGAAGTCCTCCGCCCCAGACCATGTGAGCTAAAGGATAATAAACAAATATTAGCCAAATTGGAGCAAAAACTAAAAACGGCGCAAACTTTATTCTCCCAGTCACGGCACCTGTTGCAATACTTACTGTAATTATTGAAAACATCATCTGAAATAATGCAAAAACTGCATCTGGAATTTTATATCCTTTTGTACTCGCTGTTTCACTGACTCCACGGAATAAAACATTTCCAAAATTTCCTATAAATTTCCCATTTCCAGAAATGCTAGGGAATAACCTACTAAAAACCACATCACAACTGCAATAGCAATTGGAAGAATAACCATCATCATCGTATTAATGACATTTTTTCTTCGACCCAGACCTCCGTAAAAGAATGCCAGTCCCGGCGTCATAAAAAGCACTAATGCTGATGAAAATAAAATAAAAACTACACTTGCTGTATCCATACTGATACCTCCTATATTTTAATTTTTCGACATCCTGTGTCCTTTAATAACCTATTCTAGCAATTTTTTTAAAAATTAGTCAAATATATTGTATATATACTTTTCATATATAAAAACTTATTTTTATTTTAATGATCCCCAATTTTTAGCTAAACTGCCATTAGCCTTCAACGGAACTTTCTTAAACTTGACTGTATTTTCCATAATTTTTTCAATTTTTTCCATATATTCCTTAGCAACTTCATCACGTACTTCAAAAATCAGTTCATCATGAACTTGGAGCAGCATTTTAATATTTCCATCATTTTTAAACTCTTCAAAAAGTTCAATCATAACTTTCTTTATAATATTTGCAGCTGTTCCCTGAACAACTGTATTTACTGCCATTCTCACAGCCTGTGCCTGAATATTTTTATTTTTCGCATTAATTCCGCTAATATATCTTCTCGTTCCATAAAAAGTTTCCACAAATCCATGAAGCTTAGCCGTTTCTGTCACAATTTCCAAAAATTTTCTAACTCTTGGATACTCCTCAAAATATGTCCTGATGTATTGTGAAGCCTCCTGAACCGTAATTCCAAGTTCCTTAGACAGTCCAAATGGAGTTTTACCATAAAGAATACTAAAGTTAATTATTTTTGCGATGCTTCTTTCATTTCTTGAAATTTCATCTTCTTCTGTTTTAAAAAATATTTTTCTAGCCGTCAAGCTATGTAAATCCTGATCATCCTGATAAGCCTGCACCAAATGCTTATCCTTCGACAATTCAGCCAAAACTCTCAGTTCAATTTGAGAATAGTCAAACGAAATCAAGCTATGCCCTTCCTTTGCGACAAAACCTGTACGAATCCTGATTCCATCATCTGTTCTCACAGGAATATTCTGTAAATTTGGATTTGCCGAAGAAAGCCGACCAGTTGACGTTCCATTCTGGTTAAAAGTCGTATGAATTCTGTCCTCTTTATCCGCCAGTTTTGGAATTGGCTCAATATAAGTAGACAACAATTTCTTATAAGCCCTGTATTCCAGCAATTTTTCCCAATTATCCGCTTATCTTCTGCCAATTCCCCGTTGTTAGCAATCATTTCCAGAACTTCCACATTTGTCGAATATCCAGTTTTTGTCTTTTTCCCCGATGGAATCTGCAATTTTTCAAACAAAACTTCCCCCAGCTGCTGTGGCGAATCAATATTAAATTCTTCACCAGCAAGTTTCATAAATCTCATTTTGAAGCATATTTATCTTTTCTTCCAGCTCATTTTGAAATTCTCCAAAATACTTTTTATCAATTTTTATCCCAGTTTCCTCCATCTGTGCCAATACTGGTATTAACCGACTTTCCAATTTATCAAAAATATTCAGAAATTGCTCATTCTGCAATCTATTTTTTAAAATTGTCTCCAATTTATAAATAAAAAAATGTTCTCTTTGACAAAAAAATTCACAAATCACATCATCTGAAACATCGCTAAAATTCTTTTTTTCTTCTCTTTCTTAAATTTTTCCTCAAAAGTAGCAATCTCCACTCCAAATTCATCTAGGATTATTTCCTCAATTTCCTGCAAACTTTCCGTTCCCAGAACATATCTTGCAAGCAAAATATCAAAATATTCAGTACATTTTATTCCCAAACCTGTTATTATTTATCCCATAAGTTTTTTTCCACAACAGAATAGCCAAAAATACTCACTTTCCCCACTTTTTCATATATTCTTTCACATTATAGGCGATAATTTCTTTTTCACTCAATAATTTATAAATATTTTTCAACATTTTTTTATTATTTTTCTTCTCATCAGCATTATTACTTAAAGCAAACAAATTAATTTGTACTCCAGATTCTACATTTTCTTGATTCCCATTTTGCAAAATATCCTGAAGTTCACTATCTAAAAGCACAATATTTGTCTTTTCATCACAAATGGAGATTCCAAGCATATTTTCAAAAATCGCCACTTTTTTATCCATTTTTTCAATCACAGAATAAGCCTCATTCCAGCTCACAACTTTTCCGTAATTTCTCTCAAAATAAATCTTTTCCTCTTTAACTTTTTTAGTTTTTTCACTTTTTTGACTTTCCATCACGTTTTCTTCAGATTTTTTCTTCTGATCTTCATATTCTGCAATCAATTTTCCCTTCAGTTCCTGAATTTCATCCATTTTTTTATCTATTTCCGAATTATGCTCATATTCAACCTGCTCATAAAAATGTGAAATTCCATCAAAAATTGGATTTTCCCTATCATACTCCAATTCCTGCCTTTTAATTTCTTCATTTTCCTTTTCCTGCTCTAATCTCTCTTTTTCCAGTTTCTCTTCATTTAATTTTTTATTTTTTTCTAAAATTTCCTTCTCTTCCTCTGTAAGCCCCTCTTGCCCTTCACTTTGCAATTTTTCCCTTTCTTCCTGTATCGCTTTAGAAAATCTCTTAAAATCCAGCTCTTCGTACAATTTTAAAAGACTATCAAAATCCTTTTCCTCAAATTTCAATTTATTCTTGTCATATTCAACATCAAGCCCCCTTTTCACAGTCGCAAGTTCCCGGCTCATAAAGGCATTTTCCCTATCAGTCAGCAATTTTTCCTTCTGTTTCCCCTTGATCTCATCAATATTTTCATAAATTCCTTCCAAATTGCCATAAGCTGTAATAAGTTTCACTCCATTTTTTGGGTCCCAATTCCAGTAACTCCTGGAATCCCATCCGACTTATCTCCCATAAGCCCAAACAAATCAGGAATCTTATCAGGCGTAACTCCCAAATATTCAACCACATCTTCATCAGTCCTTATATGCTTAAATGCAGAATTTTTATCCCCTTTTCCAAGCAAGGCAATATTAATTTTTCCATCCACAAGCTGTGCCAAAGTCCTTATCCCCAGTTATTATAAAAACCTCAATTTGCTCATCAGCATCATTAGAAAATTTGGTAGCAAATGTAGCAATCACATCATCCGCTTCCTGTCCAGCCTTCTTGTATTTTGGAATCCTATACCCATCCAAAACCTTCATAATAGTATCAATCTGCATAACAAGCTCTTCTGGCATACTTTCCCTATGTGCCTTATAAGTTTCCAGTTCTTCAGTTCTCTCCAGCTCATCCCTTTTCACATCCAGGCAAGCCACCAGATAATCTGGCCTAAACTCCCTAATTACACTTTCCAGAGTATTAATAAACCCAAATGTAGCTCCAGTAGACATTCCGCTGCTATTTCTCATCCCCATCAGTGCAAAATGGCTTCTATACATAATCGCACTCGTATCCAATATAACTGCTCTCTTCAACTTAACTGTCCTCTTTTCTTTTTTTATTTTTGTTTTCACTAATCTAAAATATCTTGTAATTATAAATATTATCAACATCTAATCTTTATAACTTCTACAATTATTTATATTTAATTTTACACCAAAAGAAATTAGATATGATAAAAAAATACCATCCTATTTCTAAGACAGTATTTTTACAAAATATATTATTTTTTTATTTTATTATGCTTCTGCTCTTTCAGGATAAATACTTACTCTCTTTTTACCATTTCCAAATTTTTTTCCAAATTTTACATATCCATCAGTTAATGCGAATAAAGTATAATCTTTTCCTAATTTTTGCATTAGTCCCAGCATAAAATTTACTTCCTCTTTGTCTTACAATGATGTTTCCAGCCTTTTACAGCTTCTCCATCATATTTTTTTACTCCTAAATATTTAGGATTAGAATCTCTACCATTTCTAGTTGATCCTTGTCCTTTTTTTGAGGCAAATAACTGTAAGTTTAATTTTAATAACATTTTCCAACCTCCTTGATTTTTCTTTTTATGTTTTTAATTCATAGTTTTTTTCAAACTTTACTTTTGTGAATCTGGCATTTTTTATTATTTATTTTCTATCTTCTCTTCAAGTTTCACAAACTCACTATAACTTCTTGCAACCGCCTTTAAATATGAATACATTGATTCAATCAAAATATCCGCTTTTTCCAGTTCATCATCAGTTAATTCAGAATCCTTCAAATCACAAGTAATAAGCCCATCTTTCTCAACATACTCCAACTTTTTTTGAAGTTTTAAAGTTTCAATAAGCCCATTAATTGTCATTTGTCCCACCGATGAAACAGCTGCACAAATTATATCATCTCCATATCCTGAAAAATCTGCATGTCCCTTTATTTCAAAATATGTTATTTTACCATTCTGTCTTTGAATTTCTATTTTTATCATTCAAACCACAACATCTTTCACATTTTAAAAGTTAATTTTACAATTTTAATATTATCTCAATTATGCATTAATTGATTTAATTTCAATTGCTGTAAATGATTGTCTGTGTCCTTTTTTTCTGTAGTAAGTTTTTTTGTTATATTTAAAGTTAATTTTTTTATCAGCTTTTCCGTGTGATTTAACTGTAGCTACAACTTTAGCTCCTTCCACAACTGGAGTTCCAACTTTTACGTTATCTCCTTCTCCAACTAATAGAACTTCATTAATTTCGATGTCTGAATCAACATCAGCTGCTAATTTTTCAACTTTTAATACAGTTCCAACTTCTACTTTATACTGTTTTCCACCTGTTTTAATTACTGCAAACATTTATGTTCACCTCCAAATAATTTATCGCTATTATTGGTATTAGCCACCAATTTTACGCGTACATCTTAATTAGTTTACTATATTTTCATTAATTTGTCAAATTATTTTTTTCTATAAATATTAAATCCAGTCGCCTGATTTGTAGCCATAATTGTAATATCTGAAATTTGTACGTGTTTTGGCTGATTTGCAATATAAAGTATCGTATTTGCAATGTCTTCAGGCTTTAGTGCCTCAACTCCTTCATAAACCTTTTTAGCCTGTTCCATATTCCCATGAAATCTCACATTGCTAAAATTAGTTTCCACAATTCCAGGCTGAACAGTTGTAACTTTTATATTTTTATCAATCGTATCAATCCTAATCCCATCACTCAACACTTTTACAGCAGATTTTGTAGCACAATACACAGCAGCCCCTGCATAAGCATAAATTCCAGCAGTCGATCCAATATTTATAATATGCCCTTCATCATTTGCAACCATGCTAGGCAAAATCTGTCTTGTAACATACAATAGCCCCTTCACATTTGTATTTATCATCTGTTCAATATCCACAATATCATAATCTTGAAACTTGTCCAGCCCTAGAGCAAGCCCTGCATTATTTATCAGTACATCAACTTTCTTCACATCTTCCAATATTTTTTTAGTAAATTTCACAACATCATTATACTTTGTGACATCAAGCACAAAAATGTATGCATTAGTGCCATATTTTCTGTCAATATCTGCCTTAATCTCCTTCAACTTTTCCAAATTTCTGGCACACAAAATTACATTATCTCCATTTTTAGCAAATGCATAAGCAGTTTCCTTCCCAATTCCACTTGTAGCACCAGTAATAAAAACATTTCTATTCATAAAAACTCACTCCCTATATTTGAATTTCTCATTATTTATTTTAAAAAAATATCCACATTTTTTTATTATACCACAAAAATTTTTCATTATAAGTATTATTTTATATCAAGTTTATTTTTTTGATGGAATTTTTGTCTTAATTTCAATTTAAAAAAATTCCAATTCCCTTTTTCAATGCTCATTTCCTGTAAAAAAATTATATACAAACATATTTGTAAACTTCAGATCCATTTTTTTATTTGATCCCAAATCAACAAACATTTCTAAATTTCTATAATCACTTTTTTTGTAAATATGACTCAGCCCATTCCACCAGATCTATTATATTTTTTTATTTTCTTTCATACAAGTCATCATTCACACTTTTTATTTTCAGAATTCAAGTTATTTCCAGCATTTTCCAAATTTGAAATAATTTTTTTCCAGTTATTTCCATTTCCACCGTACTTCTGCTATTTGCCAGATTTCGTATCTTCTGCAAGTCCCAATTTTGTATTTTCACTTCGATAATCTCATCTTCACTTACATTTATTTCCTTTTTTTACTTTCCTCATCTGTAATTTTTCAATCTATATTTCATTTATCCCACCCCTTAATTTTTTTAAAAAAACTGCTATTTCATCAATTTTTACTGTTTCTCCAACACTTACAACTCCAAAATGATTTCTTTCCAAAAGATCTTCAATTCCAGTCCAAATTCCAGAAATAATAATTCTAAAGTTTTTATTTTTTTGCAATATTTTCTTTATTTTTTTCCTTATTTATATAAATTATTATTTTATTTTTTTGATGTTTTTTTCCCTATAAATAATCGAATCTAAAAAAGTATTTAATTCCAAACTTAAAATTTTTTTCATAGAATTGACATTATTAATCTTTTTCATTATAGATCAAAAGTGCCACATATTCCTGCTCTTCCCTATTCAAAAAGCAAAAAAATATTTTTTTAAATTCTTTCCTAAAAATTCCTTTTCTTATATCTTCTGAAATTTTTTTCACAAACAATGTCAATCACTGTCGTTCCACTTGCAAAAATCAAGTTCCTTAAATAACTTATCGCATTATTTTTCAATATTTTTTTCTTAAAATTCTTTAAAGATATGCTCATTTTTATCTTTCTCTTGATTCATCAACTGTATTTTTTTCTACGTCTAAAACTGCTTATTTTAGATTCTTTTTAATAACATTTTCCGTTGTCAAATTTTTTTAATTTTTGTTATCCTTTTTGAAGTTTGCTTTTCAATTTCAAAAAAATTATCATAATAATTTACAAAAATCAGTAAAAATTTTTATTAAATCTCACATAAGGATTTACTTTTCACAGCCTTTTTTTCTTCTCGAATTTATCATAAAAAAATCATCATTTACCTCAATATATGCTGATACATTATTTTCCAGTTCAAATTGTGTATTTATAGGAACTGCCCATATATATGGATATCCTTTTTTTATTTTTTTATTCGCCATGCAGATACCCCTGCACTCAAATTCACTGTAATTATTCTGGATTTCTGAAATTAAAAAAACTCACTTTATCCTCTGAATATTCATTAAAAATTCTTAATTTCCACAAACAGGTTTAACTTTAGGCTTTTTTTATTAAAAATATTCCCTTTGAAATTCATTCCTCAAATTTTTCGTTGCAGTCATAAATGTCCAGATTTTCTTCAGCATTTTTCCTTAAAAATTAATATCTTTTAGCATAATTTCATCCTTTGTAAACTCATATTCCAAAAAAATATTTTTTTCCAAAAATGCACGGCTTCTTGTATTTTTTTATTTTTTTGAATTTTATCAATAAAACTTTCATTCTTAAAAATTCGTAAAATGAAAATAATTTTCCTGATTTTCACTATTTTTTTCAAAAAAATTTCAAGCATTTTTCCTGCATTTTTTTCTATTGGCTTTATGGAAAAAAATATCCCATACATCACCTGTATTTTTCTTTTGAAACAATGTTCAATTTATTTTTTTCCCGCTGTAATAACAGCAAAGAATATCTTCATTTTCGTGATTTGACACTAAAATTTGCTCATTATCTTCAAAATTTATTGTATATTCAAAGGATAAATCAATTTTTACTGGACGCACAAATATAGTGCTTATAATCTTCTTTTTTTCAATATTCCAAAGCAATTCCCTATTTCTTAGCACTTTATCTTGAATCTCTTCAAAATCATAAGTAATCTCACAATCCCCATTTTGAATTTTTTCCAGGACATCCCTTTCCATTTCAAAATCATACTCAACCAGTTCAACTTTATAACATCTCATAAAATGCGCCATATTAAGAGTTTTCCAGCTTTTTCCATTCAATTCAAATGAATTATGCAATTTTTTTATTTCATCCAAATAACTCTCATCCTTTGCAAATCTCACTTTAATTTCATAATTATTCCCATCAATATTTACCCATCCAGTAAATTCCCTTTCAGAAACCTCATTAATTTTACGTAAATCCAAATTTAAATAAACATTTTCTAAATAAATATTTCCATAATCTTCACTAAAAATATCCACTTTATCAGTTACTGGAAAAAACACACCATCCATTTTAAATGCATCCTCGCTTTTCACCAGCACCGTTTTCAACAAAAAAATATTCTCATTCTCTGAATTTTTCAGCAATCTTAACCTCCAAAAACTTATCTTTAATTTCCTGAAATCTCTCCTGCATCTCTACATTTATTTCAAAAAACATCTCTCTCAGACTTTTTCCAAGCATTTCCTTTTCAAAAATTTCATTCTCTCTGTTCATAACCCCTCCAATATTTAACTATATTTTTAATTTTACCATATAATTAAATTTTTTTCAAATTTTTTTATTAAAAATTTAATGTTTGTAAAAAAATAGAAAAAAATGCTAAAAATTAATTGAAAATATAAGACATTATTCTGCTAAAAATAAAAAAATTGCAAAATGTATTCAGGAGGAAATATTTTATGAGCTATCAAACTATAATTGTCGGAATTGCAGGAGGGACTGGTTCTGGTAAAACTAGTGTAACTCAAGCTATAATTGAAAATTTGGAAAGAACAGGGATTCATTCGATTTTACTTGAACAGGATTCCTATTATAAAAGAAATGACCATTTAACTTATGAACAAAGGACTAAACTGAATTATGACCATCCAGATGCGATTGATTTTGATTTGCTTGAAAAGCATATTTTGGCATTAAAAGATGGAAAATCCATTGAAAAACCCATTTATGATTTCCAAGTTCATAACAGAATTAATGAGACTCAGCATATTGAGCCTGCAAATTTAATTATTGTGGAGGGAATTTTAGTGCTTGCCATCGCAAAAATCAGAAAACTTTTTGATGCAAAATTATTTGTGGATACTGATGATGATGAAAGACTTTTAAGAAGAATTGAAAGGGATCTAAATGAACGTGCGAGAAGTTTTGAAAGTATAAAAAATCAATATATAAATACTGTAAAACCGATGCACTTGGAGTTTGTTGAGCCTTCCAAAAGATATGCAGACGTTATAATTCCACGTGGAAAAGATAATAAAGTGGGAATAAAAATGGTAGCAAGCAGACTTCGATATTTATTTAATAAATTAAATAAAAAAATAATAATAAGACAAAAAAATTGAAAGGAGCGTATGATAAAAAAATAAAAAAATTATCATACAATAAATATTATGAAAATAGTTGTAATTGGAGGCGGAGCAGCTGGAATGATGTTTTCGACTCAATATAAAAAGGCAAATCCTGAAGATGAAATTATTTTATTTGAAAAGTCATCTTATGTGGCTTGGGCTGGATGTCCAACACCTTATTTTATCGCTGATGAATTGAAAAAAAGCGATGTTCTGCACGGAACGCCTGAAGATTTTATAAACCGTGGAATTAATGTGAAAATTCATCACGAAGTTACAAAAATAGATTTTGAAAATAAAACTTTAACAGTAAAAGGCAATGAAATTAACGGGACAATTTCTTATGACAAATTGGTAATTGCTGTTGGAGCAAAATCATTTGTACCAAATATTGCTGGGATATTCTCAAAATTTGGAAAATGTATTTACTTTATCCCATGCAGAGCATGCCTTTAAAATAAAGGATTTCCTAAATGAAAATAAATCAAGATTAAAAAATGCAGTTGTTGTAGGAGCTGGATTCATTGGGCTGGAAATGGCTGAATCATTCAAAAAAAATGGATTAAATGTTACATTGATTGAAAAAGGCTGATCAAATTTTTTTCCAAATGTTTCTGAAAAATTTGAAAAAGAATTTATAAGGAAATAGAAAAAAACAATGTTACATTAAAATTAAATTCAGGAGTTTCGGAAATTATTTCTGAAAAACAATGTAGCAAAAATCAGTAAAATTAGACAATGGAGAAACTGTGGATTTTGATATTGCATTATTTAGCATCGGAATTACTCCAAATATTGATTTTCTGCCTAAAGAATTAAAAACCGATTCTGGAAAAATTACTGTCAATGATAAATTTGAAACAAATATTAAAGATGTATATGCAATTGGAGATTGTATTTTTAACAAATATTACAAAACTGACAGAAATTTATATGCTCCATTTGGAGATGTGGCAAATAAGCATGGAATGTTCCTTGCGAAACATTTATCAGGAAAAGATGTGAGCTGGAAAGGATTGATCCGTTCTTTTGCAACTTCATTTTATGATGTGAAACTGGCACAAACTGGACTTTCACTAAAAGAAGCACTAGAATTAGGATATAATGCCGACGTTGTTTCAATGAAAGCAATGTATAAAAATTCAGGCTTTGAAGATTCTGTTCCTGCAAGCGCTGAAATCATTTACGATAAGGATAAAAAAATTGTTCTTGGTGGAGCAATGGCTGGAAAGGAAGCAGTTGCTCAATTTGTAGACCAAATGGCTATTGTTATTACTCTTGAAACGCCTATTGAAAAATTTATAGAAATTGACTTTGCATATTCTCCAACAAATGCAAGTGTTTGGAATCCGTTGCTGGTAACATACAGAAAAGTTATTAAATAAAACAGGTATTTTTATGAAAAAGAAAATTGAAGATTTACATAAAAGCAAAAGATTTAGGATAAGTTATCAGGTTATTTTTATTTTTTTAGCATTATACAGCTTTGTTACTACAATTTTTAGATTTACACGGCGATATTAGTATTTTTTTAATAATCCGATTTTTAGAATTTGTTGATGTATCAATTTATCTGATTTTTTTGCAGCCGATTATTTTATCCGCTTTACACATTCAGACAATAAACTTGATTTTATAGAAAAATAATATTCCCGATTTAATTTCAATTATTCCGTATTATTCTATTTTTTTAGATTATTCAGGATTTTTTTAAAAATAAGACGTTTGGCTAGAGTTTTTAAGCATTTAAAACTAACAAAAACTTATTTATCTATAAAAAAATTCTATAAAAAAATAAAAAAATTTTAAGGGCAAATGGACTTATTTATTTGTTAATTTTCGCTGTACTAGGAATTATCGTATCTGCCCTGATAGTTTCCTATGTTGAAAAGCTATCCTATTTCAACGGCTTATGGTGGGCATTTGTAACTGCAACTACCGTCGGTTACGGCGATGTCTACCCGCATACATTTATTGGAAGAATAATTGCTATTTTTCTAATACTCATTGGAATGGGAACTTTTGGTATGATCACAGGAGCAATTACAAGCTACTTTTTAAATCGCCAAGCTGACCTGATTCCAGATGATGATTTAGATGAATACATCCTTAATTCTCCAAATTACACGGATGCAGAAAAGCAGGAAATTATATCTTTTATACAATTTGTAAGAAATAAAAGAAAAAAATAAATTAAACTTATGCTAAATCCCATTTAAAAATCAGAAAACTATATTTCATGTTATTTGCTAACACGGGAATCTCAACTCCATGTAAAAAAATTCATAATTACTCCACTATCTAAAAATTAAGTTTTTTTAAATACAGGAAAAAAAGAGCAGGCTTTTAGACTGTTTCTGCTACTTTCCTGTATTTTTTTAAATCTCTTTACGATAAAATTGTCTTAAAACAAACTCAAAAAAATTATGACTATTTTATTAAAAACCCATAAATTTATATAATTTTTTTCAATAGTTCGACTTTAGAATAGATTTAAAAATAATATTATACTTAATTACTATGAACTTTCTTCCCTTTAATTCTCACATCTGAACTCAACGATTCCATCGTTATTTCCTTTTCTTTCCCAATAATATTTATTTTAGAAGCATAAAAGTCAGCATCCCCAATCGACTCTATCCCCAAGTAATTATCCGATGCCACCACCAAATTTTGAGTTGCCTTATTTACAAAATTATCTGCATTTTCAACTATATTAGGTGATTCTACACTATATTTTTCAGCTGTCTTAACTTCAAAAGCATTTAAATTCAAGTTAAAATTAAAATCGCTCTGATTTACCTGAAAATTCCTTTTCGTATAATCGCTAAATCTTCCATTTCCTTTGTTATTAATTGCCCACGACACTTTTGCAAATCGCTCATCTTCGTTTGGAAAATAAACCTCAACAGTGTCATTTACTTCTGGAGTACAGAAAAATCCTGTATTTGTCTGCGAATAAAAAGTCTGATAACTTAATGGAAATCTTTTCAATCCATAATCATCATAAGCCCTGTCATTACTTTCAGAATTACTTCTTTCCTGAACAATTCTTTAGCCCTTCTGCAAATTTTACTTCCATTTTTGCAATTCCACCATCTTCAAATACTCGCTCAACATTAGCCTCAATTCTACATCCTCTAATTTTTTTATTATATTTTTTAAATATATGATAACTGCCCATATTTGTTGCCAAAAATTCACTTTTCAGAATGAAGTCCTTTAAAAAAATATTTTTAGTTTTCAATACAGAAAAACTTCCCTTGTTCCCATTAAAATCTTCACTATTCTTTCCATTTTCTTCAGCTTTGTTCTTCTCAGGATTTTCAGAAATAGAAACAGTATCTCCTAGATTTATTACTTTATTCGACTGCACTTTATAATATAAATTTTTATAATCCCTCACAAGCGAATAATCTGAAAAATATTTATTTTCCTTCTTAACTTCCCCCATTTCCACCATTCCAAACAATATTATCCCCTGCTCAACTACAAACAGCCCAGTTTTCAACTGACTAGCAAGCCTTACTAAAAACTCCCAATCTGTTTCATCAAACTGCACAACAAGACTGCTAATCTGCTTTTTCGCAATATCAGAATATTTTATTTCCAGCTTTTTATCAGCATAATCTTTATTAATCTCATTAATTATATCTGAAAACATAAGACTCGTGTCTTGAAAAACTCTATATTTCTTCTCATTTTTCCTATCAAAAATCACACTTTTGGAAAATGCCTTCATTAAAATCCTGCACCCATAACTTCCATAATCTAATATTTCAAAATAATCAACTATTCCACAAAAAATCTTCCTTCTGACATTCTGATCCACTCCTGAAAGTTCAATTTCAATTTCAACATTTTCCTTTTCAATAATTCTTTCCAGATTCTTCCTTTGCTCTTCATCCATTTCCAGTTGCATTTCCAGCTTCTGATGTTCATTAATATTTTCATTCAGCACAAATTCTCGAATTACAAAATTATCCAGATTTTTTTCTTATCCAGTATAATTCCAATATTTTTTTCCCTTCATACATATTTTTCCATATTTGCACTTTTCATTCCCCATTTTCATCACCTCAATTTTACCTTTTTTTATATATTATTTAATTAAATATTAATATATTTTTATTATACTATATTTTAATTATATTTTCAATCTTTTTTTCCTGATATTTAAAAATTTTTTTAAGTTTGCTTTCTTTTTGTACAATTTTTACTTAAATAATGAATTAATTATAGATTTTTTTGCAAAAAAATCAGGCTCTCTTGTTAAAAAAATAATATAAAATATGATTTTCTGTTTTTTTAATGAGATAATTTAGAGTAACTTTTTCAATAATCCCTATTATGCCAGAAAAATAATAAAACTTAAATTATCTATTGAAAAAAATACACCTTTTTATAATATAATAAACTTGTTCAAAAACTTATAATTTATAACTTATTATTTAATTAAAATTATATAACTACTGAACGAATCTAATAAAAAAATAAAAGAAAGGAAGAGATACCTATGTTTATAAATACTATGAAAACAGGTCTTTTAATGTTTGGATTAGTTTTCCTGTTTGTAGCAATTGGCGGTGCATTGGGAAATCAGCAAGGGGCATTAATTGGGCTTATAATTGCTGGTGGAATGAGTTTTTACAGTTACTGGTTTAGTGATAAAATGGTTATTAAGGCTTATAATGGTCAAGAAGTTAATTCCCAAAATAACCCAAGATTATATCACCTGATACAAAGATTGGCAAAAAATGCCGATTTACCTATGCCAAAAGTTTACATAATTCCAGAACGACAGCCAAATGCCTTTGCAACTGGAAGAAATCCAAATAATGCAGCGGTTGCATGTACTGCTGGACTGCTTGAAATGATGGATGATAACGAACTGGCTGGAGTAATGGCACATGAACTTGGACATATAAAACATCGGGATATTTTAATTAGTACAATTGCCGCTACATTTGCTGGAGCAATTGCAAATATTGCAAGATTTTTACCTTATGTATCAAGCGGAGACAATAGAAATGGTGAAAGAAGACGAAATAACGTCGCCACTGCAATGCTAGTATCACTTTTAGCCCCAATAGCCGCTTCTATAATTCAAATGTCTATTTCAAGAAAAAGAGAATACATGGCAGACAGAGCTGGAGCTGAATTTTCAGGAAATCCCTTATATTTACGTAATGCACTCCAAAAATTGGAAAGTTACAGTCACAGTATTCCAATGAACAGAGAAGATCCGGCAACAGCACATATGTTTATCGTAAATCCATTTTCAAACCTTGGAAATCTAAAAAATTTATTTAGTACACATCCGTCTACTGACGACAGGATAAGAGAACTTGAGAAAATGGCAAGAGAAGAAAATTTATTATAGTAAAATTTATTGGGATTTTTATTTTACTTGAGAATTTGTTCCAGATATGATAAAATATATAAGGTTTATTAAATATATATGGAGAATAGATAAGACATGATTAATACTTTTTACATTTTTTTAACATTATTATTACTTTTTTTGTACGTATTTACTCGCTTGTTTCAATTTTTATTCCTGAGCGGAAAGCGAGTACAGTTTGCAGAGAGAATAACTGTATCTATACTTTTATTTGAAGTTTTGACTATATTTTTTTATATGCTTTCTTTAGTTCATTCCGTTATTTGCTACCGCCAGTTTTTAATGTTGCTGAAAAACTCAAAAAAATTTTTATTTTGAAAAAAATTTTTTTCAGTAACACTTCTAATATATTCTATTTTAAATCTGGCATTAGCTTTTCACATTCGGAAGTCAAAACATCTTTCAAATTTATAAATAGATTTCTAGTAGGAATCATATTATTAACAAATATTATTTATGGTTTTGTGTTAATAATATAAATTCATCAAAAAAATAGGTAACTTGAATGAAAAATCTCAAAAAGCTACCTATTTTTTTATTTTTTTAAACTAATTTCATATTATCCTTCCTGTTTTTCAAGAATCATATTTACTTCTTCAATAATTATATCTGGATTTAACCCGTGAACAGCAATCCCTTCACCTAAAGTTTCCGCACTCGAAATAATACATCCAACACATCCAAGCCCATATCTCATCAATACTTGCGCAATAATCGGATATTTTTTTCCACAGCTTCCATTATATTCATATCTTTTGTAACTTTTTTTCCATAGTCATTTCCTCCCATTTGAAATTTTATTTTATATTTTTTTATTTACAAATCCTTCAAAACAAAATTTAAACTAAATGTTATATTTCAGGAATTAGATTTTAAAGTAATCTATGATAAATCTCATAAAAAAATAGCCAGTAATACTTATTACAAACTCATTATTTAAACGAGAAATAACAATATTACTCTATAAGTATAGCAAATTATATCATTTCAGTCAACTTTTATAAACAAATATTTTTTTAATCAAAAATAAAAAAAGACTGAATTAGGATTATTATAAATAACGACTCCAATTCAATCTAAATTTATAAATTTATTTTTAACTTATTTTGCAGCTTCATATTTTTTAGATACTGCATCCCAGTTTATAACGTTAAAGAAAGCTGTAATATAATCTGGACGTCTATTTTGATAATTCAAGTAATATGCATGTTCCCATACGTCTATTCCTAAAATTGGAGTTCCTTCTGAACATCCACAAGGTGTTACACCTGGCATTAATGGATTATCTTGATTTGCTGTTGAAGTTACTTTCAATTTTCCATCTTTGTTTACAACAAGCCAAGCCCATCCTGAACCAAATCTAGTTGCAGCCGCTTTTGAAAATTCTTCTTTAAATTTGTCAAAACTTCCAAATGCTTCATTTATTTTTTCAGCTAATTCACCTTTTGGTTCTCCACCTGCATTAGGTCCCATTACTTTAAAATATAAATTGTGGTTATAAAAACCTCCACCGTTATTTCTAACAGCTCCACGTATATTTTCTGGCAATGCATCTAAATTTGTTAAAATTTCTTCTATTGATTTTTCCAAAAATTGTGGTGCATTGTCTTTTAATGTGCTATTCAAATTATTAGTATAAGCTGCATGGTGCTTTCCATAATGAATTTCCATTGTTTTTGTATCAATGCTTGGCTCCAATGCATCAAATCCGTAAGGTAATTCTATTTGTTTAAACATTTTTATCACTCCTAATCTGTTATTTGAATATATTTTATCACATTATTTTTTTATAAAATCAATAAAAATTTATATTTTTTTATGAATTTGTTATTGTTACAATTATGAACAGTTTAATAAATTAATTAAAAATATTCACTATTTCTATTTTTAAAAGAAATCTACTCTTTTTATGATATATCCAACACTTCTTACAGTTTTTATAATCTTTTGGTCATGTCCTTTATCTATCTTCGATCTCAAGAAATTAACATACACATCTACAATATTACTTTCTGAAACAAAAATCTATATCCCAAATTTTTTTCTGAAATCATTGTTCTAGTAAGAACTCTGTTTTTATTTCTCAAGAAATATTCCAATAATAAAAAAATTCTTTATTTGTTAGTTCTATTTCTTTTCCATCACGTTTAACTTCCCTATTTGCAGGATTTAATGTTAAATCATAGGCTGTCAAAATTCCCATTTCATCTTCAGTAAGCCGTTTATTCAAAATTCTCACTATTGCTCTAAATTTGGCTGAAAGTTCTTCCAATCTAAAATCATTGTATACATAGTCATCTATTCCCTTCAATAGAGCTTCGGTTTTCGCATATCTGTCATCTTGTTCAATTGCCATTAGAATATAGCTTTGTTTTTTATATCTTGTTATTTTTTCTATTGACAATGGAAAATCTTCAATTGAGTTAATATCTAAAAAAGAAATATCGAGAGTCTCTGTCTTTAGGGCATCTAGCATTTGTTCTTCATTTTCTGCCAATATAACATTAAAACTTAATTCCTTTAATAACTGTCCCACTACCATTCTAGTTTTTTCATTCTTGTTAAATACTAATACTTTCATTTTTCTATTGTATAATAAACATATTACAATTGCGATACATTTAAAATACCTCTCCTTTCACATTTTTTGTCTTACTTATTTTTCGTTTTCTGTTTTTTCAATTACTTTAGCAATTATATCATTCATTCTTCTTGATGCTAAAGAATCATTTGAAATAAATGGTAATCCGTTATCGCTAGACTCCACAATATTTCCATCTAATGGTATTGATCCTAGAAAGTCAGTTTTTTTCTCCTGGGCCATTTTTTCAGCGCCACCTTTTTTAAAAATATTAACTTCTTTTTGACAGTCAGGGCAAATAAAACCACTCATATTTTCGATTACACCGAGCACATTCAAGTTAATCAATTTGGCAAAATTTATTGATCTTGTAGAATCCAGCAAAGAAACCTTTTGCGGTGTTGTCACAATAATTGCCTTTGAATCAGTTCCTATATTCTGAGCAATACCTAATGTTTCATCACCTGTTCCAGGCGGCAGGTCAACTATTAAATAGTCAATCTCTCCCCATTTAATTCCTTCCAGCATTTCCATTATTGCTGTAATTTTTTGCGGTCCCTTCCATACAACTGGCGAATTATCAGGAACAAAAAAACTTAATGACGATATATGCAGATTTTCTGTTATTTCCAGCGGTTCAGAAATTTTTGAAAGTTTTACTCCTTCTTTTCCAAACATAATTGGAATATTAGGCCCATGCAAATCTGCATCAAGAATACCAACTTTGTATCCCCGCAACGATAATCCATAGGCTAAATTAACAGACGTAGTTGTTTTCCCAACTCCACCTTTTCCGCTCATCACTACTATTTTATGCTTAATTTTGGACATGTTGGAATCAATTCTTTGCTTCCGTTCAGCTAAAGCCGGATTAGTTTGCATCCATTCCTCCTATTCTAAAAATATTATAATTTTATTTAACTTCCCTACTTTAATTAAATCATAAACTTAGAAAAAATACAAGTAATTTTTTTACATTTCTTTTAAAAAAATTAATTCTTTTATTACATTAAATAAATTATATTTAAAAATTTTTTTATTAAAAAAATATGCTGGACTAATTTGTGTCTTTTTTTATAATATACATAAGTTTGAATATTAAACCAATAATTAGAAAGGAACAATCCATTATGAATATTTATTTAAAGGGAAATATAAAAAGACTGATGCTCTTTTTAATCCTGACACTTTCACTTATATGTAAAACCAAACCGGAAGATAAGTATTTCTGGTACACTACGCATGAAGTTATCTCAAATGCCGATAAACTTCAGCCAGGAGATATTCTTATTTTATCAAAAAAAGCCGACTTTACGTTCAATGTGGGGACATGCCGCTGTTCTTAATGAACACAAAAAAATAATTGAATTTCCAACATATTCTGCCGGCTACAGCGAAAGTCCTATATATGCCTGGGAAAATATTAATAGAAAAGTTGCTATTTTTAGACTAAAAGGAATAGATGATAAATTTAAATCTGCATTATTCAAAGAAATTGATGAAACTATAACTAAGCCTTACGGATTAACATTTACCAAGGATTTTGACAAGAGGCTTTACTGCTCGCAATTTGTATATTTAGTATTTAAAAAAGCAGGAGAAAGAGTTGGCCGTGAAGTAGATCTAGATTCCAACGGCGGCGGATGGGTTATGCCATTTGACATAATGAATTCTCCTTTACTTGAAAAATATATCTATTTACACTCAATAATTAATAATTTTATTAAAAAAACTGTCTTGCATAATTTATTTTTTTTAAACAAATACTGCTCGACAGCTTTTTTTATTTTTATTATTTCTCTATAATCTATTCCCGTTTTCAAAAAAATTTTTTACTAATATTTTCTTAAAGAATATAACTATTTTAAAACTAAATTTGAAAATTAGGAACTTTTCCCAATGTTGTCAAATCATAAGGAGTTCCTTGATAAACATGATGATTTATCCAATTTGAAAACAATAAATTCGCATGAGCTCGCCAAACAAAAAGCGGCTCTTTGCTTGTATCGTCATTTGGATAATAATTATAAGGAACTTTTATACTTTTTCCTAATTTTACATCTCTTTCATACTCTTTTGCCAATGTCATCCTATCGTATTCCAAATGTCCCATAATAAAAATATTACGTTTATCTCGGCTACGTACGATACTCACTCCAGCTTCTTTAGAATTGGCAATAATTTCCAGATCAGGAATTTTTTCTATATCTTCTGCATGTACTTCTGTATGCCGTGATTGCGGCATATTAAACACTTCATCAAAACCACGTAATAACATTGTATGGCAAATATCAATTTTTAAAGGATAAATTCCAAAAAGTTTTTCCTTTAAAGGATATTTCTTTATTCCATAATGATAATAAAGCGCTGCCTGTGCTCCCCAGCAAATATACATTGTAGAATAAACGTGAGTTTTACTCCACTCCATAACTTTTGTTAATTCCTTCCAGTAAATAACCTCTTCAAAAGGAATATTTTCCACAGGTGCTCCAGTTATTATAAGCCCGTCAAAATAATCATTCCTTATATCATTGAAGGTCTTATAAAAATTCGACATGTGCTCCTTAGAGATATTTAGACACATAAGATGCCATTTTTAAGAAAGTTACTTCAATTTGAAGCGGAGTATTGCTTAAAAGTCTTAATAACTGTGTTTCTGTTTCAATTTTTGTAGGCATAAGATTTATTATTATAAATTTTAGAGGACGAATATCTTGTGACAATGCCCTTCTTTCATCCATTACAAAGATGTTCTCCTTTGCTAAAATATCTACAGCCGGTAAGTTATTTGGTATTTTTATAGGCATTGCATATTCTCCTTTCTATTATTCTGACTGTATACTTTCTTTTAAAAAAACAAAAATATAAGCCATTTAACTGTTTCTAATCAATTTAAATTTTTTTCTGCTTTTTAAACTTAATTAACTTTCTCTAAGTGCCAATGGCATTGTGAAAATAAAAGCGATTTATCATTATCTTCATCCTTTACAATTACAGAACTTTTTATTGTTTAGCAGCTCCAACACCGTAACTTTTCCTTTAATTGTAGAAATATAATCAAGTAAAAATTTAACATTTAATGAAATTTTTAAATCTTCACCTTCTTGAATCGTTACAATTTCCTCTTTTTATCTGCGCATTTTCACTCGTTCCTGTAAGCAGCAGCTTATTATTTGAGAAATTAAATATTCCACCATTTTTTTAGATTCCTTTATTATCTCTGACAAATATGGCAGTTCTTTTTAACACTGACAGAAAATCCTTTGTATTTCAATAATATTTTTTTATTATGCTGTGAATTATTCAAAATTGATTTATAATCTGAAATTGTAAATCAATCGTACGAGTTAATATTTCCACATTTGAAAAATTTGAAAAAAATACTTTTGAGCCATCTGATTTTACTACGATCTTTTCCTCATCTATTAACTTCATAATCTTTATTAATCCATCAATTGTCTTTAATGGAATGCTCAAAGCTAAGATTTTTCCTTATTTTTTTTTGAGACTCTTCCAAATCTTCTTCAATATATGTCAATCTATATGTATCAGATGAAATAAGTTTTAATTTATTTTCCTCGATTTCCACTCTAATACAGTTTACAGCAAGATTTTCTGGATTTGGAGAAGCTGATATTTTCACATTTTCAATTTTATTTAACAATTCCCCTTTTTCAAATACATATTCAACCCCATTTTCAAGTTTTGACTGAAGTGGAAAATTTTCTGCATTATATAAAGAAAATTCCGTATTTGTCGAACTTGCCTGAATTATCAGCTTACCACTTTCTTCAATTAAAGTTATTTTATCATCAGAAATTTGTTTTAAAAACTCTTCAATCAATTTATGCTTTATGACAATTCTTCCATCTTCTTCCACTTGCGCTTCTATTTCTGTATTTATAGAAAGTTCCAAATCTGTTCCTCGCAAAATTGCCTTTTCACCTTGAGTTTCAATATAAATTCCAGAAAGAACTTCTTTTACTTTGTTTTCAGTTACTGCATTTTCAACTATGGTCATAGCCCTCAATAACGATTTTCTATCTACAATTATATGTAACATACATTCACCTCTTCTTTATAATATATCCTTGTATTCTTCCAAATGTTCCTTTAATTTTGTTATAGCCTTTTTCTCGATTTGTCTAACTCTTTCACGTGTAATCCCCATCTGCTCGCCAATTTCCTTTAATGTATGGATTTTATTGTCATACAATCCGTAACGATATTCAAGGATCAGTCTTTCCCGCTCATTTAAAACTTTTTCAAGTAATTCCTTCATTTCAACAAGCTGATCTTCCTTTATTATTTTATCCTCAACATCATCATTTTTCCCAATAATATCCTCCAGATAAATATTATCGCCTATTGTTTCATTTAATGACATTATATCCTGAAATTCACCTAAAAGCAATATAACCTTGCTTTCCTTCAAATCAACTTTTTTTGCAATATATTCTGTTGATGGAGCTTCACCGTGAATGGCAGTATAATCCTTTATGACTTTATTTACTTTTGATAATTGCTCATACTTATAAGACGGTATTCTAATATCCCTTCCGATATTGATAATTGCCTTTTTAATTGACTGTTTTATCCACCATACTGCATACGTGCTAAATCTATGCCCCTTTTCATAGTCAAATTTATTTATAGCCTTTATCAATCCAATATTCCCTTCGCTAATTAAATCAATTAGAGGCAATCCGTTCCCAAGAGATTTTTTAGCTGTACTTATTACCAGTCTTAAATTTGATAAAATCAGTAATTGTCTTGCCTGTTCGTCATTATCTTCCCTAATTCGTTTTAACAGTTCATATTCTTCTTCTCTTGAGAGTAAATCAAATTTTTGAATATCACTTAGATATAACGACATTAAGTTTAAGTTGTTATCTTCCATTACCTCACTCCAGTTTTATTTTTTATATATTTCTTAATTTAAAAATTCTGACTTCAGATCTCTGCTCATAAATGTAGATTCCAGTTCTGAAACTGGCTTTCCACCATAAATTACTTCATAAAGTGCTGTAAAAATAGGTGCCTTTAAGTTATTTTCCTTTATAATTTTATAAAGAGCCTTTATTGTTTCTGCACCTTCTGATACCATATTCATGTGTGAAACTATATCTTCAATTTTTTGACCTTGCCCCAGCTTTTCCCCAACATATCTATTTCTACTATGCTTGCTTGTACAAGTTACAATAATATCTCCAAGTCCCGACAATCCCATAAATGTTTTTGGATTTGCATTATAAAATTTTGCAATTTCAAACATTTCATTAATTCCACGAGTTATAAGGGCAGCCTTTGTATTATCTCCATACCCCATTCCATCAGCAATTCCTGCTGCAATTGCAAGACAGTTCTTTAATGCTCCTGCAAGTTCAGCTCCCATAAGATCCGTTCCCGTATAAACTCTGAAATAAAGATTGCTAAATGTAGTCTGCACGATTTTTGCAGCTTCTTCATTTTTAGATACAGAAAGTATCGCAGATGGCAATTTTTGCGCCACTTCTTCGGCATGTGTCGGTCCAGCTAGTAAAACATAGCTATATTCCTTATTTTCCAGTTCTTCAGCCACAATTTCAGAGATTCTTTTTTTTGTAGCAATTTCTAAACCTTTTGCAACATTCACCAGTATTATATTATAATTTAAGAAATTTTTCAATCTTTTTAAAATATTTCTTAAAAATTGCGTTGAGTTGCTAATAATAAAATATCAATTTTTCCATATTTTTCAGGATTTTTTAATATTTCTCCATAATCATCCACAACATTAAGGCTGTCAGGCAATTTTATATTTGGCAAAAAATTTAGGATTTTCCTTTGTGTCACGAATAACTTTTCTAACCTCTTCATTATGCTCCCACAAATATACTTTATGTCCATTTTCCACCAACAGTTTTGAAAGGCAGGTTCCCCAGCTTCCACCACCAATAACCAATATTTTTTTCATCATTATCCCTTCCTTTCACGATATATAAATATCCTAAAGAATTTAAATTTTCATTTACAATTATATTTTTTTATAAATTCGTTACTTTTTACTTTTTCAAAGCTAAACTTAGATTCTGTCCCATTTTTTAATCTTTCAATATTGCTTTTTATGCTTTACAATAATTAAAATTGCTATTAAAATTCCTAAAATAACATATATTATTTGCTGATACAAAAAATATGTAAAAACAGGAAGCGATACAGCTGCAAAAATTGAAGAAAGCGAAACATATCTAAAAATAGCAAAAACCACAAAAAATACAATTGCTGCAAACAATATAGCCTTTGGAACTAAAACTAAAAATACTCCAAGCGTTGTTGCAACAGCTTTTCCACCTTTAAAATTCATAAAAATAGAAAATACATGTCCTAAAATCGCACAAATTCCAACCAGCACATAATCAAGATTTTCAATTTTTGTCAAATTTTCAAAAAAATCCACTTTTAGCAAAATTGCAATTAATGTCGGAACTAATCCTTTAGAAATATCCAAGATTAACGTCAAAATTCCTAATTTTGCCCCTAAAACACGTGCAGCATTTGTAGATCCTGTATTTTTACTTCCGTGCTCACGGACATCTATTCCTTTAAATACCTTCCCTATCCAAAGCGCATTTGGCACACTTCCTAAAATATATGAAAGTACCATTAATAAAATTGTAATCATTTTTTATTCCTCTTTTTTTTAATAAAGTTATTTATTATTTTTTTATCTATTTTTTTCATGCTCTGCAGCTTCTATATTTTTTTAGATTCCAGTAAATGACTTTTGATTTTCAGTCATTTTTGTCAAAAAAATCTTTTTTTCTCTGTATAAAAATACTAGAAGTATCAAAAAGAACAGAAAATCCGTAAATGGCTGTGCAAGCCATACACCATCCAGTTTCCATATATTTGAAAAAACTATGACAACTGCTAGAAATATAACAACTTGCCGCATTAAATTCATTGTAACCGAGTATTTTGAACGTCCAGTCGCCTGAAAATAATTTGGTACAGTTATTCCAAAAGATGAAATTATTACAAGTGAAAAATAAATTCTAATAGCTTTTATTCCTTCCCTTAAAGCTTCAGGCGTACTCTTTTCATTAAAAAATAAAATCAATTGTTTTGGCAAAAGCATTACAATTACCCAAAATGCAAAGGATAATACGACTCCTGCACCTATAGCAGTCATTAAAGATTTTTTAACCCTTGTAAAATTTTTTGCACCATAATTAAATCCAATTATTGGCTGAACAGCTTGAGAAACTGCATAAACACTCATTGTCATAATTGGCAAATAGGAATTTATAATTGTCATAACTGCCACACCGTAAGTTCCACCATAAATATCTACAATTTTATTTGTTACAAGTCCAACTCCTGAACTTGCAGCTTGCAGTAAAAACGGCGACATTCCAATTGAAAAAATATCCTTTACTATTTTGGGATCTAATTTTAATTTTGAAAATCTTATTGTAATAACGCTTTCCTCTTCTAATTTAAATCCAAACATATCAATTTTAAACGGTAGTTTCCCAGCGATTAAAAACCACAATACAAATATCGCAGATAATACATTTCCAATTAAAGTCGCATAAGCAGTCCCTTCAATTCCAGTATGCATGATCATTACAGCCACATAATCTAAAATAATATTTACAACTGCCCCAATTAACATTGAAAACATTGCAACTCGTGGCGCTCCAGCCGCATTTAATACATTTGAAAGCCCAAATGAATAAAATAACGGTAAAATCGCCAGTAATATTATTTCAAGATAAGCCCTTGCATAAGGCAGCGTTTCATTGTTAGCACCAGAATACCGTAAAACTGTGTCAATATTCAATATTAAAAATGCATACAATAAAAGTCCTAAAATTGCAAATAATGTTACAGCATTTCCCAATATTTTTTTTGCTTCTCCCTTTTTCCCCTGTCCAAGCCTAATTGAAATAATTGTTCCAGCTCCAACTCCGATGAACATTGAAAAAGCAATAATTAACATAACAATATAAAAGGCAATTCCCGCACCTGCAAGCGCCTTTTCACTAATTTTCCCAACAAAGAATCTATCAACAATGTTGTAAAGAACAACTGCCGCAGATCCAATAAGTGTCGGTATGAAATATTTTACAAATAATTTCAAGATAGAACCCTTTAACAGTTCTTCACGTTTTTCCATATTTTTTTCCTTTTTTTATAAAGTCAATTTTTATTTTTTTAGCAAATAATTGGCAATCTTTTTCCAAAACTCCAAAATTACCCAACTTTTTCTCTTTCCTTTTTTTAACTCTAAAAACAGTATTTTTATTTTTTTTTCCATAATTTCCATTTCTTCAAGCAATTTTTTTCCACAGAAAAAAATCCTCCTGCAGCAATTCCTTAAAAAATTTCCTTATTAGCATTTAAATTAGTCAGAGTTATATATTTTATTTTTACTATATGCCGTGCAATAAAGGCATTAATTGCCGAAGTCTTGTAAACTACTATTACAGGCAGACCCCATAAGCGAAATTTCAAACGTTACTGTTCCTGAAGTTGCTATTGCATATTTACAATCTTTCCGAATATTTTTTTTATTTCATCAAAAGTTATTTCTAAATTTGGAATTTTTTTAAAAACATCAATTTTATATTTTTCTTCAAATTCACGAATATTTTTTTATGCTCTTCACTTGCCAATTTCATTAAAAAAACTTTTTCATTCTTAACTTTTTCATTTCTAACCAGTTCTACAATTACTGGCAAAAATTTCTCAATTTCCTGCTTTCTGCTTCCAGGCAGCAGCAATATTTTTTCTCCCAATTTATCAGAAAAATCATATTTATCAACGAACGGATTCCCGAAAATACTCCACTTTCAGCCCTTTTGACTCATCCTTTTTCAAACTCTCATCATAATATTTCTTTTCAAACGGAAAAATTACAATAATATCGTCAAATTTTCGCAATTTTTTTATTCTTCCTTTTCCCCAAGCCCAGACTTTAGGCGGAATATAATAAATCATTCTCAGATTTTGCAGTTCTTTTTTCAAAATTTTCTTTTTCAGCAATTCAAAAAATTTCAGGTTAAACCCTCCAAAATCAACGAATATAACAGTTTCTACTTCATTTTTCCCTAATAAACTGCAAATATTCATGTGCCTTTTTCGTGAAATACCTATACTTTTTCAAAGCCTCTACAAATCCCATAACATCATTATTCTTAATATGATTTACAGCCTTAACCCCAGCCTTTATCGACTTATCTCCAACTACACCAAAAAATTCAATATTTTCATCTTTTTTTCTCATTTCCTCCACAATGTACGAAGCATGCAAATCTCCTGACATTTCACCACAGGAAATAAAAATTTTTTTCTTTTTTTTTGAATCTGCTGTATCATAATTATTTTTCATTTTTTTTAGCCTTTTACATTTTTATTTTGAAAAAGGATTTAAAATTTTCTATTTAGACTTTAAATTTTAATTCCCTTTATAAAAAAATTTTATTTTTTTATTTGCAAATTTAATAACTTCCTCTTTATCGATAAACAACATTTTGTCAGCCTCTATCACAATTCCACGACCATTTATCTCTGCTACTTTCTTAATTGTTTCCAGCCCGATCGTTGGAATATCTATCCGATAATCCTGATTTCGTCTTGCCATTTTCACAACAATGCAATTTTTTCCAGCCAGTTCCCCGCCACGTAAAATCGTCTTATCAGTCCCTTCCACACCTTCCAGCGCAATAACCGATTCATCTTTCACAACAACTGTCTGCCCTGCATCAATGTCAGTCAGCATTCGTGCAGCTTCTATACCGATTTCTATCGTTTTTTCCTCATTTTTGTTTGGAGAAGTTTTCGTATAAACTTCATTTCTGGCAATATATTCATCTAGCAAGTAATTTTGAGGTAAAACTTTAATATTTTCAGATTCGATATAATTAATTATCGCCTTTAAAATATTTTTATCCTTTTTATTTTTTGTAGATAGTAATATTTTTTTGTCGCTGTCAGATCAAATTTTTAAATTTGAAAAAAATCAGATTTTTTTCAACTTTCCCAAGCATTATTAACTGAGTTATTCCATTTTTTTCTTAAAAATATGAAATTATTTTTCCCAACTTGCGCTACACTATATTTTTACAGAATTTTTATGCTCCTTTACACTATCTTCCACACTTTCAAACAGATAAACCGAAAATGGTTCAATACCCTTTAAAAATGCATTGATTCAAAAAAATAATTTCGGCAATTTCCCATTTCCAGCAATTAGACCTACTTTTTCCATTGTCATTTTTTTATTTTTTTTCCTTTTTATTCTTTCTCTAAAAAAATATTTATATTAAAAAAATTAACTCAAAATAAAAACATAGATTATTTTGAGAAATTTTATATTTTAAATCTTTATATACAAATTTTAATATTTAATTTTGTAATTGTATAGTAAAATCACTTTTAAAACTGAACTCTAAAGTTACAACCATTTACTCAAATCCAATTTATTTAATTCTGTTTATTTAAATTCTATTGTTTTTTTAGAGTTCAAGTATACTATCTCAAAGTTCTATGCTTTATCTTGTAATACCTCTTTTACTTTTTCGTATAAAATTAATAAGATTTTGAGCTTCCTCATATTGTCCATACTCACGCTCAACTGTCTGAAGAGCTTCTTTCCAGCTTCAATTTTTTCTTAAATATAATTTTATACAGCTCTCTCAATCTTTTTATCTGCTCATCTGAAAAGCCTCTACGTTGAAGCCCTACAATATTTATATATACAGCTCTTGCCTTATTACCTTCAGACAGCATATAAGGAACAACATCCTGATTTACAGCCGAACATCCACCTATCATTGCATGCCGCCCAACTCTTGTAAACTGATGCACAGCAGTAAGTCCGCCTACCACCGCATAATCTTCCACTTCCACATGTCCCGCAAAAGTCGCAGCATTTGCCAGCACACAGTTATCTCCAATTATACAATCGTGAGCAATATGAACATAAGCCATTACAAGCGTATTATTTCCAACTCTTGTTTCATATTTATCAGTAGTTCCCCGATGAATTGTAACAAATTCACGAATTTTATTATTATTTCCAATAACAACCCTAGTTTTTTCTCCTGCAAATTTCAAATCTTGCGGATCCTTTCCAATTGATGCAAAAGAAAAAATATAATTATTTTCACCAATAATTGTTTCACCCTCAATTACAACATGTGATTCTACAACTGTCCCGTTACCAATTGTAACTTCCGGACCTATAATCGAATAAGCCCCTATTTTTACATTTTCTCCAAGTTTAGCATTTGGATCAACAATTGCCGTTGGATGTATATTCTTTGAACTCATAAATTAATACCTCTTCATTTTTTATTTGTCTTTACATATCTGTTACAGCGAATTTTAATTCACCTTCACTTACAACAGCTCCATCAACTAAACATTTCCCTTTTGCTACAATAATATTTCTTCTTACACTTAATTTTTCCACTTCAAGTCTTAACTGATCCCCAGGCACAACAGGTTTTCTGAACTTACATTTATCAATTGACATAAATAAAGGTATTTTCCCAGGTTCTAGCATAAGCAGCCCAACTGCTTGTGCAAGTGCTTCCATTTGCAAAACTCCTGGCATAACAGGCTTCCCAGGAAAATGTCCTTGAAAAAATTCTTCATTCATTGTCAAATTCTTAATTGCTACCAAACTATCTGTTCCATTTTTTTCTATAACTCTATCTACCAATAAAAATGGGTATCTATGTGGCAATATTTTCATAATATCCTCTACATTCATAATTGTTTCATTTGCTGCCATGTTTTTTATTCCTCCTGAATTTATATTTTTATTTATTTTTAATTTTTTTACTCAAAATCAAATCTAGTTTAATTTCAATCTTTTCAATAAAATTTAAAATTTTATACTTACATTATATTTGATTTTTTTACAAATTACAAGTGTTTTTTATATTTTTTACAAATATTTTTTTGCAATCATTCCAGTTAATTGCGAATTTACAAAATGCCCAGCCTTTATCGCAATAATATGAGCTTTTATTGGAGTTCCCAAAACATATAAATCTCCAATTATATCAAGAATTTTATGTCTGACAAATTCATCAGGGTATCTCAATCCTTCTGGATTTAAAGGCCCTTTAGCCCCAACTACCACAGCATTTTCCAAGCTTCCTCCCAGTGCCAGATTATTCTTTTTAAGAAAATCAATTTCATAATCAAAGGCAAAAGTTCTACATTTTGCAATATTTTCCACATAATTTTCCAAATTTACTTCCAGCTCATAATACTGCGATTTTAAAAAACTATGATTAAAATCAATCGTATAAGATATTTTAAATCCATCATAAGGCAATGCCATCACATATTTCCCAGCCTTCTCATCTGAAAAAATAACAGGCTCCTTAATCACAACAGGCTCTATTTCCTCATCCAATTCTAAAATCCCCGCATTTTCAATTTTTTCCACAAACTGAATTGAACTTCCATCCAAAATCGGCATTTCATTCCCTTCAATTTCCACAAAAATATCAGTAATCCCACAAACTGAAAGTGCCGACATAAAATGCTCAATCGTATGAAGTCTCACTCCATCCTCATTTTGAATATTAGTCCCTCTTTCCAAATCAAACAAATTTTCATGAGCAACTTTTATAACATTATTTTTATCATTAACATCCAATCTCTTAAAAATAATCCCAGTTTCCTGACTCACAGGTCTTAATACCATTTTTATCTTTTCGCCCTTATGAAGCCCAATTCCTGAAATCTCAACTGTATTTTTAATAGTTTTTCTTTTTCACTTTTTGTTCCCTCCATTTCCTAAAAATTTTAGTTCATTTTTTTATTTATGAAAATCTTTTTTTATTATCCATAAATATTATATCATAAAACTAGATATTTTTTTCCTTTTTATTATTTTTTTGATTTTTCAATATTTTTTTGAAATTGAAGAATTTATGCTAAATCCTGTTTGAAAAAAATAAAAAAAGTAATCGTTACCTTTTACAGCAACGATTATCTTAAAATTTTATAATTCAACTATTTGTTTTTTTATTTCTAAAAACTAAAAAAACTTAACTGCTCTTTTACCAGATTTTTATTCTATCTTCAGGAGCCTTGTACATTTTATCCCCTGGTTTTGTTTCAAATACTTTATGGAATGCGTCAATATTTTCCAAAGTTCCGTTTACACGGAATATATTTGGTGAATGTGAATCTGTTTTTGCCAGGTTCTTTAAATATTCTGGAGTAGATTTTTGTCGCCACATTCTTGCAAAACTTAAAAAGAATAATTTATTTACCGTATCTGGGTAGGCTTTTGAGGAATTTGGATGATCCTTCAAATATAATTGCAATGCATCATAAGCAACATTTAATCCTCCAAGATCTGCAATATTTTCTGTTAATGTATATTTTCCATTAACATGAACTCCATCTCCAACTGTATATTTTGAAAATTGATTTTCCAGTTTTTTTGTAGCCAAGTCAAATTTTGCCTTATCTTCAGCAGTCCACCAGTTCTTAACATTTCCATCGCCATCATATTCAGCACCAGACACATCAAATGCATGAGTAAGTTCATGCCCAATAACTGTCCCTATTGCTCCAAAGTTACTTGCCACTTCTAATTTATTATAGTCATAAAATGGATACTGCAAAATTCCTGCTGGGAATACAATCTCATTGCTTGTTGGAGAATAATAGGCATTTATTGTATGAGGTGACATGTACCATTCTGTCTTATCTACCGGCTTTCCTACTTTTTTAAGCTCTTCGTTATAAGCCCATTCACTAATTCCCTTTAATTGATCATACAACGAATCACTGCTTGAAATTGTCATTTTGCTGTAATCTTTCCATTTGTCAGGATATCCTATTTTAACATTAATTTTTGCCAGTTTTTCAAGAGCTTTTTTCTTAGTTGCGGCGCTCATCCAATCCAGTTTTTCAATTCTGTTTTTCATTGCCTTTTTGATGTAATCAACCATTTCTTTAGCATTTTTCTTCGCTTCAGGTGAGAAATTTCTTTGAATATAAATCTTTCCAATTATTTCCCCAAGACTTCCATCTGTAAAGTTCAATGCTCTCTTTTCAAGCGTTTCCCTTTCCTTTTGTCCATTCAAATATTTTCCAAAAAATTCAAAACTTCTAGCACCAAGCTCATCATTCAAAACTCCTGCCGCAGAACTAATTAAATTATATCTCATATAATCTTTAATTATGTCAATATTCTCATCATTTACAAAATTATCCAAATTTTTTTATAATAGTTCAACTCTGTTATTATTACTTTATCCGTTTTCACATTTAACTGTTTCAAATATTGAGCCAAGTCTACATTCTTAGACAATGTAGCTAAATCACTTACTTTTACTGGATTATTATACTTTTTAACATCGTGACGTTCTTCATTAGTCATTAAAGTATTTGCAATCCCCTTTTCAAAAGCAACTATCTTTTTAGCTCTTTCAAGAGTATTATCTTCTCCCAAATATTTCAACATGTCACTGACATATTTTGTATATTCCTCCAATATTGCCCTATTTTCCTTAGTATCCTTCTGGTAATAATCTCTTGACAATCCAATCCCTGCACTTCCTAAATATACCGCATTATTTTTAGAATTGTTAAGATCAGTGCCTATCCCCCATCCATAAAATTCAGAACTTCCATATTTTGTAACTTCTACATTGTATTTTTTTAAATCCTCAATATTTTGAATCCCGTTTATTTTTTCCAAATCCTTTTGAATAGGCGATAATCCTTCTTCATTTCTTTTTTTCATATCAGAATAACTGTCATAAAGTGTCAATACCTTTTTTTCATCCGCAGTCAGCGAAGTCTTCTTATTTTTTTAATTCCTTTATCAAATTACGTAAAAAAATCCTGATTTTTTTCATTAAGTTCATAAAATGATCCCCAAAGCCGGCTTCGTACTCGGAATCTGCGTCTTCTCATCCCAATTTTCATTTACATATTTGTAAAAATCATCTTGAGATCTAGTTTTTGTACTAAGATTATCGAATAACTCCTTATCTTTTTTTCCTTCAAAAGTTTTGCCTGCTGCTTTTTCATAAAAAAATCCCAGAATCCTGATCTTTTTTTGAACAGTCTGCGCTGCTGTATTTCAGTATTTTGATATGATCTTTCCAATGAAAGTTTATTATTATCAACATTCTCATTTTCTGCATAAATTAAATTAATGCTAGCTAAAAAAATAGCGAAACTATAAGTAATTTTTTTCATCCTTCATTCATTTCTTTATTTCAAAAGAAACTTATCCTTTCCTTTTTTTATTTCTAACTTCTTTTTAAAAAAATAAAAACAATATTTTTAAAGAAGTTTGGATATATTATACATTTTTTTCTTAAATTTATTTCAACAAATTTATACAAAAAAATAAATTTTTTTATTTTATCTTAAATTTATTTTTTTCTAATGATAAATAAAAAAATAGCCTTAAATTAAATTTAAAAGCCATTTTTGTCTTGATTATCCTAAAATTAAAAATGCTGGAATTACTCTACCATCATATTTTTTTCTTCAATATTTTTTTAACTTTTTCACTTTTGCAATGCCTTTACAAGTTTTTTTCACTCTTTCATCATTTTGATTTTCTTTTAAAAACAGTAACAACATTTACATAAGGAGAATCTTTTTCCTTCTATTAAGATAATCTCATTTTTTTGTAACTTTTTGCATCAATTGCAAAATTTGAATTTATAATTGCTCCTGCAACTTCATCTAATCTTGGTGCAATTTGTTCATTTGACATTGTCACAATTTTTAAATTTTTAGGATTTTTGAACAATGTCAGCAGGTGTTGCTGATAAATTTTTTTATTGTCTTTTAATTTTATGATTCCAGCTTTGTCAAGTAAGATTAATGCACGTCCTCCATTAGTAGGATCGTTAGGAATTATTAAAGTATCTCCACTTTTCAAATCTTTAATATTTTTTTATTTTTTTTAGAATACAATGCCATTGGCTCTAAATGAATATTTCCAACTGCAACCATATCAATATGATTTTTTTCTTTCCAAAAGTCTTCCATATATGGAACATGTTGGAAAAAAAGTTAGCATCTATACTTTTTATCTGCAAGTGCCTTATTTGGCAAGATATAATCAGTATACGGAACAACTTCCAAGTCAATTCCTTCTTTTTTCAAATCATCCTTTACTAAATTTAATAAATCACCATGTGGTATTGGTGTTGCTCCCACTCTTAATTTTTGGCCTTTTCCACCACAAGATACGATAAACAGTGCTATCATCAGCACTAATGTAAACAATTTTTTCATTTTTGCCTCCTAATTTTTTTATTTTTTTATTTTTTTATTTTTATGCCCTTTTTCTTTTTTCAAGCAATGCCCTTACAATTCTATCTCCAATAAACTGAATAATTTGAACTAGAATAATTGTAACAACTGTTGCCTGCCACATCAATTCAGGATTATTTCTTTGAAATCCATCTATTACAGCGGCATTTCCAAGTCCACCTCCACCAATTGTACCAGCCATTGCAGAATATCCAATTAAACTGATTAATGTCAATGTAATTCCATGAACAAGCGACGGCAATGCTTCAGGTATCATAACTTTAAAAATTATTTCAGATGTTTTTGCTCCCATTGATTTTGAAGCCTCAATAAGTCCTTCATCAACTTCCTTTAAAGCCCCTTCAATTATTCTTGCCACAAACGGTGCTGACCCCAATGACAGCGGCACAATAAACGAAACACTTCCAAATGAATATTTAAATATTAATTTTGAAAGCGGAATTAATAAAACTATCAAAATTATAAACGGTATAGATCTTGTTATATTTACAATAACTATATCCAGTATTTTATGTAAAGTTTTATTAGGTTTTATTCCTTTTTCATCAGAAGTGACAAGTAAAATTCCAACTGGAAGTCCGATAATTAATGCTACAATTGTTGAAGAAAACACCATATAAAAGGTCTCCCATAACGGCTGAGCCATATTTTTGAAACTGAAAAAAACTTAATCCAATCAAATCCCATTATAACACCTCCGAATCTATTTTTATTTTCTTTTTAGCCATTCAATAATATCTTTAGATTTCTCTTCACTTGCAGAAATTTCTATCAGTAAATTTCCCACGATAACATCGCCCACTTTATCAATAAATCCGCTTAAAATATTTACTTCAACATCATATTTACGGATAATTTTTTTGTAATATACGATTCATTTACCTGATCCTCATTATATTTTAGCCTTAACCGCAATTTTCCGTTATTTTCCTCACGATGTTTCTTTTCTTCTTCTGTGCGGAATTCTTCATGGGAAATATTTCCTACAAATTCTTTTGCTAAATCTGTTTTAGGATTCAGGAAAATCTCTTTTGTTTCCCCTTTTTCAATAATTTGACCATCCGACATAATTGCCGTTTTATTGCATATTTTTTTTATAACTTCCATCTGGTGAGTAATAAGAATTATCGTTATCCCAAATTTTTTATTTATATCCTTCAATAGTTCCAAAATAGAATTAGTAGTTCTTGGATCAAGTGCTGAAGTTGCCTCATCCGACAGCAATATTTTCGGATTATTAGCCAACGCCCTTGCAATCGCAACTCTTTGCTTTTGCCCTCCTGAAAGCTGTTCAGGGTAATTCAGTTTTTTATCTGAAAGTCCCACGATTTCCAGCAGCTCATCTACTCTTTTTTCAATATCCTTTTTTTTCCATTTTGAAATTTCCAACGGAAAAGCCACATTTTCCGCCACATTTCTTGAATTTAGCAAATTAAAGTGCTGAAAAATCATTCCCGTTTTTTTCCGATATTCACGCAGCATTTTCATATTAAATTTCAAAATATTTTTTTATCCTCATATCCAGTAACTGTATTATCTTTTTGTCAACAATTTCCTGTTTTACCAGAATTTCTCCAGAAGTAGGCTCTTCCAACCTGTTAAGAAGTCTAATAAGTGTTGACTTCCCAGCTCCACTAAGCCCCATAATTCCATAAATATCGCCTTGTTCAATATCAAGGTTTACATTATTTACAGCTAATAATTCTTTACCGTTATTAAGCTGATATTTCTTAACCAAATTTTTTTATCTTAATAAAACCCTCCATATTTCACCTCTTTTTATTTTTTTCATCTTAATTTCTCAAAAAAAAGATTATATTATTTATCACTTTAAAAGTCAACTTCTTTTTAATTAATTTCATAATTTAAGTTTTAATAAAAAAATAAACATTATGATAAACTTAGTCACTCAAACTTTTTTTATATTATAACATTTTTTTTATTGTATATACAAGCCATATTTCAAATTTTTTTATACTAATTTCATATTTAATTTAAATATAAAAAATAATATTTATATAATATATAATAAAAAGGGCATTATAATTTAGTTTCATAATACCCTAAAATTAATGTTAAATTTTATTTATTTGCATTCAGAAATTCCCTTACTCTTTGAGAAGACGGGTTTTCAAATATTTGCTTTGGAGTTCCTGTTTCCAGTATTTCACCCTTTTCCATAATAATTACTCTATCTGAAATTTCACGTACAAAGTTCATTTCGTGACTTACAATCAACATCGTTATTTTCTGACTCTTCAATTTTCTTATTATATCCAGCACCTCTTTTACAAGTTCTGGATCAAGTGCCGATGTAGGCTCGTCAAAAAGCATAATATCTGGCTTCAGTGCCAATGCTCTTGCTATTGCAACTCTTTGTTTCTGCCCTCCTGAAAGTTCATTTGGATAATTATTAATTTTATCAGAAAGCCCTACTAGACTCAACATTTCTTTTACGATACTTTCAGCCTTTTCTGTATTCATATTCTTTACTAATTTTTAAAGTTCTAACTATATTATTTCTAACTGACATGTGCGGAAATAAATTAAATGTCTGAAAAAAACCATTCCAGTTTTTTTAACAGCATTTCCTTTTTTTATTTTTTTATCTACATTTTTTTATCTGTTAAATTGTTTCCTTCAATCAAAAATTTCTCCAGATGTTATCGACTCAAGATCTGCTATACATCGCAAGATCGTTGATTTTCCACTTCCTGAAGGCCCTATTAATGAAACAACTTCTCCCCTGTCAATATGTAAATTTATATTTTTTAAAATTACATTATCGCCATACTGTTTTTTTCAGATTTTTTTTACTTCTACTATTTTTTTCACTTTTTCACGATTTATCTCCTAAATTTACATTATTTAAATTTTTCTTATTTAAATTTAATGTTTTTTTAATTTTCTAAATTCTAACTTTATTTCTTTTTTTCAATATTTTTTTAAACAATCTGTCAATCGCAAAACTTAGTACAAGATAAATAATAATTGCACAGATATACGGCGTAATATTATAATAAATGTTAGCCAGCTCCTTTGTCCGTTTCATAACTTCAGTTACAGCCAGGACATATATAAGCGAAGTATCCTTTTATAAGCGTAATCGCTTCATTTCCCAATGTTGGCAGCACTCTTCTTATTGCTTGAGGTAAAATGACATATATTATTTTTTGCCAATAACTGTAACCAAGCACTTTTGCCGCCTCATGCTGTCCTTTGTCAATACTTTCTATCCCGCTTCTCATAATTTCTACAAGATATGCCGCATAATTTATAATAAATGTAATAGTTGCCGCAGTATATGGCTCAAGCACGATTTTATATCCACCAATTTTCATAAGCGGAATTCCATAATAAACTACCATTAATTGCAACATTAAAGGTGTACCACGAAAAATCCAGGTATAAACCGAAATAAAGAATTTTACTATTTTATTTTTTCCTGTATATGCCAATGCTCCTAAAATTCCCAACGGGATGGAAAATATGATTGTAAGTATATACAGCATTATGATATTTGGTAATGTTTTTACCAGTTCAATAAATATTGTCAACGCTTGGTTCATTACTAATCTTTAAACCACTTAGAATAAATTTTTTGGTAAGTCCCGTCTGCTTTTAATTCTTCAATAGCCTTGTTTATTGCTTCTATCAACTTAGTGTTGCCTTTTTTAGCGGCAATTCCGTATTCTTCTTCTCCGTAATTATCGCTTAAAATATTGTAAAGCTCTTTTTTAGCTTGAGTTTCTTTCGTTTTTTTAGTATATTTTGCCAATACTTCATCAGCTATAATTGCATCAATTCTCCCGGCATCAAGATCCATAAATGCCTGATCATACTGCGCATAAGTTTTAAATTCCTTAAATGTTTTGTCTTCACCCGATTTTTTAACAGCTTCTTCTCCACTGCTTTCACTTTGGCTTCCAACAATTTTCCCTTTTAAATCAGCCTTTGTCTTAATATTTGAACCTGTTTTTGTTATTATAAGCTGATGACTTGTCAAATATGGCTTTGTCATTTCAGTTTCTTTTTTTCTCTCATCTGTTATAGTAAGCCCATTCCAAATCAAGTCAATATTCCCACCATTTAAGTCAAGTATCTTAGAATCCCAGTTTATTGGCTTAAATTCAACTTGACTTCCTAACTTTTGAGCTACCGCCCTAGCCAAATCAATGTCAAATCCTACAATTTCACCTTTTTCATTTTTAAATCCCATTGGAACAAATGAATCATCAAGTCCAGCTACAATTTTCTTAGGAATTCCATTAGCATTATTTTCTTCTTTCTTTTCCTCTTTCTGGACACTGCACATAAAAACGCTCAATGCCAGAACCATCAACAACAACATTTTTTTCATTTCAACTTTCCTCCTGCCTTTATTTAAACTAAAAATTTATTACTTTCTTTATAAAAATAAATTAATTCCTTTTCTAACTTTACCTTTTTATAATATACCATTTTTTTTAGCTTTTTGTCAATAATTCTAATATATAAGTTTTTATATAATTCAATATATTTTATTAATGATTAAATTTTTTTCAATTAATCAATAAAGTTAATTTTTTTACTTTTGTATCAGCAAAACATTAAAAACATTTTCCAAATCAGTTTTAGCACTTAAAATATTACTTGCACTTATCACTACATCCTGAATATTCTGATTTTTTACTCCTGTCAGCATTTTTTGCGTATTTTCAGACAACGCCTTTGAACTTTCCTTTATCTTTTTAAAATCTGATTCGCTTATATTTTCCTTTTTTTGCATTCTCAACTGTCATTCCTGCTATATTTTTATATGCCTTCTGCAGCTCATTATTAGCTTTTTCCAGGCCTTTTACTTCTTCTTCGTCAAAATTCAAGTTATTTTTACTAAAAGCTGCTTCCTCAAATCCATTTGCCGAATTTACAAATTTTAGAATATTCAATGTAGCTGTTTTTCCATCCTTTTGTAACTGCGCTTCCATTTTTTTATTAATTGCTTCTGCAAATTCATGCAAAGAATTAGAAAATATTTTACTGTTTTCAAGCCGATTTCGCAAGACAACCTTATATTTATCATTTAATTCATCAACTCTTCCCAGTTTATCAGTTTTGTAATCTCCCTTTTTCAAAAATAGTCATTAATTTCCGTCAAAACCTTTTGCTCCTGAATTAAAGAATCAACTAAATTTTTGAGCATTTGTATCAATAGCTTCCATTTTTGGACTTTTTTGCATTACATCGGTTATTTCTTTAATATAATTGCCTATTAAATTAATTGAACCATCAAGATTTACAATAGATATTATTTCGCCTGAAATATCTTTTTATATTTCCATTCGCATCAGAAAAATTCATCTTTTTTTATTTCTGTAAAAAAATCATTCCACTCTTCTGAATTTGGCTCTTCACTTATTTTTAAATATTCACTGTATTTTTTTATTTCCTCATTGGAAATATCCTTTTTTACATTTACTGCCTTCACTTTTTCTTTATCCTTATTATTTTTTTTATTATCACAAGCCACAACAGCTAATAAAGCCGTCATTCCAATTAGGATGTATTTTTTTAATTTCATCGTTTTTACCTCCAAATTCCTTTATTTATACCAATCCTGCAACTTTTAAGATGTATAGCCAGCCTGTTAATGTAAATATGCTCATAATCGTTGTAACCATAACTGTTCCAGAAGTTACCGAGCCGTTATGCCCCATTCCTCTCGCCATTGTAAACGAAGTTGGAGTTGTCGGACTTCCCAGCATTCCAAGCACTGCAACCAGCTTTTTCATCCTCAAATCCCATTTTTACCGCTATTGGCAAGAATATCGCAGTAAGTATTATTAATTTAAATGAAGATGAAATCTAGCACAACTTTTATTTTAGAAAAAACTTCCTTCACATCAAAACTCGCTCCAAGTGCCAGCAATCCAAGCGGAGTCGCAGCCGCCGCAAATGTCGAAATAGATTTTTTTCATAATAACAGGCTGTGGAATTTTTAACATTGCCCAAATCATTCCAGCTAAAATTCCCAATATTAAGGGATTTTTAATAACTCCCTTTAACGTATTTTTCAAGACAACTCTGTTTAATTTTCCCTGTTCTGGGCGAAGCAGCATCAAAATCACAACTGAAGCTACATTATACAACGGAACCGCTCCAATTACCATAAGCGCCACAATCTTAGCCTCTCCATAAACATTCTGCACAAAGGCATAAGCAAGTAAAGCCGCACTGCTCCTAAAGCTGGCCTGAATAAATTCTCCACGAATTGACCTGTCCTTCAAAAAAATTGATGAAATACACATTATTAAAATTGAAAGAAATGTTGTAAAAAAGCAAAATAATAAATATTTCAAATCCCAAATTGCTGAAAAATCAGACAATGACAATTCCTTGAATAAAAGCGCAGGCAAAAGAGCCAAAAATACAAACCTGTTCATCTTATCTGCAAATTCCAAGTCTATTACTCCAACTCTTCTAAAAATATACCCAAGTATCATAAGTAAAAATACAGGCATAGTTGCATTTAAACAAAATATTAATTCTTTTCATTTTTCCTCCCTTATTAAATATTAAATTAGTCATTTAGATTTTGAAGTTCCTTTCTTTCAATTGCCTCGATCTTTGTGATTAAAAATACTGCTATTATTCAGTACTTACCACTTTGATACCTACAAATATTAAAAGTCAAAATGCATATAATCAGCTCTTGAAAATCCAGCTCCCCAAGTCCATCCTTTTTTAGAAAATGCTTTTACAACATCTCCGTCTGGAGTAATAGAATAAGGATTTATTCCTGGTTCCCATTTTTTACCTACTAAAACTTCTCCATCAGCACTTATCTGAGGATTTTCATCAGGATTTATATCTATTGCACGGCCAGTACTATGAAGGCTAGTTAGCCCATTAGATCGCCAATTATAGCCTCCTAATGATTTAATAGGAAATTTTTCTGGTCCATTGTATATTTCAGTAAATATACTTTTCACATCTTCTGCTAATAAATTTAATACTTGTACTTTTGCCTTGCTTGAAATCTTTTGCCCATTTTTTAATTTCCATATAGGAACCTCAACCCAAACCATATGTTTTACTGCAGTTTCGTGAGAAGGATTATCATAAACATCTTGTAATTCTGCATCAATTCTTTCATGATATTCAATATAATATTCCCACATAGGATCAACAACAATTTCTACTTGTGGAGTTTGAACATTTTCGCTTCTTGATTGACTATTATCTGGTATATTTTTATTTTCTTGATTTCCTGGTTTAAATATACCTTGTATTTCATTATAAGCATAAAGTTTATTTCCTGTTGAGATTACACTTAAAATAGAGAATACTCCTATAAAAAAAGTTTTAATTTTTTTCAAATTCTATCATCTCCTTTTTTTATATTAGACATGTTCGATAACCTAATTTTTTTATTTTTTTACAAGGGAGCAAGACTTATACATCTTCTTGCCAAATATTTAAATGTTATAGCAATCGAAAGAAAAAAACTTCAAAAATCTGAATGACTGTTTTTTTAAAAAGCTTGAACTAATTTCAAAAATAAACAATTTATTTTATAATTTTATCAATAACTCCCCCGCCGAGGCAAACCTCACCATCATAAGCAACCACAATTTGCCCTAATGTTACAGCCTTTTGCGGCTCATCAAATATCACTTCATATTCATTTTCATCAAGTTTATTAATTACAGCTTTTGTATCCTTTTGTCTATATCTGAATTTCACAGTACATTCCAATGGAAACTGAACTTCATTTATAAAGTTAAAATCTGTTGCAATTAAACCTTTTGAATAAAGCACTGAATTATCCCCTTGCGTTACAATCAATTCATTTTTTTCCAAATCCTTATCCACAACAAACCAAGGCTCTCCAGTCCCTTCCTTCGTATTCCCGATTCCAATTCCCTTTCTTTGTCCAATTGTGTAATACATAAGTCCATTATGATGTCCTAGCACTTTTCCTTGCGTATTTACAATATTTCCACCCTTTGCAGGCAAATATTGGGATAAAAATTTATTAAAATCACGTTCTCCAATAAAGCAAATTCCTGTACTGTCCTTCTTCTTAGCCGTTGCCAAATTATATTTTTCAGCAATCTCACGAATTTGCGGCTTTGTATATTCTCCCAATGGAAACAGCACCTTTTCCAATTGTTCCTGACTTAATTGACAAAGAAAATAAGTTTGGTCTTTATTGTCATCAACTCCTCTTAACATAGTCGACTTTATTCTTTTCCCATTTTCATCTTCCACTTCCTCATGAATAATTCTTGCATAATGCCCTGTCGCCACATAGTCTGCCCCAAGTTTCATCGCATAATCTAAAAATGCACGGAATTTAATTTCCTTGTTACACATCACATCAGGATTTGGAGTTCTTCCCTCTTTTATATTCATCAAGAAAATAAGTAAAAACCTTATCCCAATATTCCTTTACAAAATTTACCGAATAATAGGGTATTTCCAATTGTTCAGCCACAGCAATTACATCCTTATAATCCTCTTCTGCCATGCAGACCCCATTTTTCATCCTTTTTCTTCCCAATTTTTTTCATAAAAACGCCAATCACATCATATCCTTGTTCTTTTTAATAAAATTGCCGCAACAGAAGAATCCACTCCACCCTGACATTCCTAATACAACTCTTTTTCTTTTTTT
>BNJU01004922.1_pt1 | contig 68876 bp, 68 predicted proteins | sample 8539281 | NCBI WGS metagenome assembly BNJU01 (sample SAMD00202456, study PRJDB9452) | human saliva metagenome | isolation source: human saliva | place: Japan | reverse complement strand
CGGCAGCGCCGATGGTACTGCAACCGATAGGTTGTGGGAGAGTAGGACACCGCCACAACACACTTTTAAGTCGAAGGGCCTCATCCAAACGGATGGGGTCCTTCGCGTATCAAGCGCAGCCCTTCCTCGCGGGTCGCGCACGCTCGTCAGAGGAATCGCAGCGCTGCGGCACCATGGGACTTGTGTCCTAAATGATAGCGATTGTCCTTGTGTCTAAATTTTCCGCGATCTATAGTAGTTGATGTTTCAATAAGACTTTGAAAGGAAACATCATGACTTCCGTTGCTATCGTTCTTGGTTCCGTACGCCCCGGCCGCGCTGGTGAGCAGGTCGTCCGCTGGATCGAGGAGCAGGCCCGTCAGGTCGACGGCGTTGCGACCGTCTTCTTCGATCTGCGCGACTATAACCTGCCGCTCTTTGCGGAGGAGATGCCCCCGTCGATGCAGGCTCCTGAGCTGCCTGAGGCTGTTCGTCTGCGCACGAACATCGAGGCGCAGGATGCTGTCCTTTTCGTGACCCCGGAGTACAACCACTCCGTCTCTGCGGTTCTGAAGAATGCAATCGACTACCTGCCCCCGGTGACGCTGAAAGACAAGGCAGTCGGCCTCGTTGGATACTCCTGGTACGGTGCCGCGACGCCTCTTGAGCACCTGCGTGAAATTGTGTCGACGTTCGGAGCTGACGTTCGTGGGCGGCAGGTCGGTATCAACCTTGGTTCTGACTTCCAGGACGGTGTTTTCAAGCCCTCCGATGAGCTCAACGCTCAGATCCGCGAGCTCCTTGCCTCTCTGGCGTGAGAGGCCTTCCTGGGTGGTGCTCGCGATCTTTGGGTGCGACGGAGTGTTATTCGGCCGCAGTCTGGCATGAGTTGTTGAACGTTCGGGCGTGATGCGGCATCGCTCAAAGTGAAAGGGTGGGGTCCGGTTTAGCTGCCGGACCCCACCCTTTTGTATGGCATCTGCTGTGAGCCATTAGATCCAGGACGGCAACCACATGTGTGCCCGCCAGAAGTCGTAGTCGACGACGTCGGCGCGCCACAGCGGCATGAAGTAGAGTGCGCATCCGAGGATCGCGACGATGAGGAACCCCTGCCATGATGCGTCCGGTGATCACCGTGTGACGCGGCGGGAGAACGGCCTCAGGGACTCCATCCACCGTGACGAACCCGGCGAGCAGCGAGATCATCCAGGCGACCGCGAGGGCTACGAAGGGGACGAAGGCGACCGTGTAGAAGGTGAAGATCGTGCGGTGAGCGTAGAGAAGCCACGGAGCGTACAGCGCGAGATAGCCTGCCAGAATGACTCCCGAGCGCCAGTTTCCGATACCACAGGGTCGCCACGATCACGACGAGCAGCGCTCCGATGCCGATCCACCAGAGTAGAGGGTTGCCCAGGGCAACGACGTTTGTTGCGCAGTTGCCGGAGGCGCAGCCGGTAATCGTCGCGTCGTTAGCCCAGTGGAAGGAGGTCGGGCGCACCTGGGTGAGCCACATGTAGGGGATTGGACTGGTAGGTGTGCGGGGTTGTCAGGCCGGTGTGGAACGTCCACATTTCCTTGTGGTACAGCCATAGGGTCGGCGAGTGCGCCGGCGAATCCTGGAATGCCCGAACGGCCGTGCCCGTGGGCCTGGGGGTGCATAAACCAGCCGATCCAGGAGGCGATGTAGGTCAGGATCGCGCTGGGGACCATCAGGATGAATGCCCACCAGACGTCGGCGATGAGAGCGCCCCGGATGGGGAGGGGTGCCCGAGTCGCCAGCGGTAGGTGACCTCGCGAATTGCGACGAAATAGGCCGAGGCACGCCAGGACGTAGATTCCGGACCACTTGACCGAGGAGGCGAGGCCGCACAGGATGCCGGCGGCGAGCAGCCAGGGGCGTCTGCCGGCATTGGGGCCGACCATGAAGCCGCGTCGATCGCGTCCGTGCAGGAATTCACTCAGGTCGTGCCATCCGCCGCGCGGAGCGCCGATGCCGTCCCATTCGGTGAGCTTGCGTGCCAGCATTGGTCGGGACATCTGCTGGTCCTTGACGAAGCAGAAGAAGGCGGCAGCGCGAACATTGCGAGGAAGCCGTCGAGGATAGAGGTGCGGCTCATGACGATGGCGATGCCGTCGGTCGCCAGGAAAAGCCCGGCGAGGAGGGTGAGGGCGGGGAGCGGAACAGGTTCTGCGTGATCCGGCAGAGGAGGAACACGGTGATGATGCCGCAGATTGCGGTCGTGATGCGCCATCCCACGGGGTCTGTTTGTCCGAATATCTTCATGCCGATCGCAATGATCCACTTGCCGGTGGGCGGGTGGACGGGGTAGCCGCCCGCGGCGGAGAGCCCGGATACGTTGCCCGCGACGAAGGAGGCGTCGTAGTTGTTGGGCCACGTGCCCTCGTAGCCGAGCGTGAGCAGGGACCATGCGTCCTTCACGTAGTAGGTCTCGTCGAAAACGAGTGTGCGGACGTTGTCCAGGCCGGGCAGGCGGATGAGTGCTGCGACAATCGTCGCGATCACGGTCGCCGCCCAGCCGGCGGCGGGGCTGTGGAGGCGGGTATGCCAGGGGCTTGACTCGTTCGTTGACGAGGCCGTGGTTGGCTCCGCGAGGACGGTGGTCGCAGGGGAGTCCTCTGTTGGTGACGGATCCGCGGGCACGGGGGCTGTCTGCCTCGCCTGCGTGTTGTCGGCTGTCTGGACGTGGGTATCGGGTGCCTCGGCGTCCTCGGATGTGTCGTGGTGTGCGTTCGTTGTGTCCATTAGTGCCGAGTGTAGCTGTCTGTGTCAACGCGTGAACAATTGTCTGCACGTCTCTTGAGGGGTGTGGGCGGATGTGCACCGCGACAGTCTTGAGAATTATTCTCGAATGGCTCTATAATTTCGGGTACCCGAAAATATTCTAGGAGCTATGATGATCCTCTCAACAGCTCGCCGCGCGACTACAGTCGTCCTGGGCCTCGCACTCGTACCCCTCGCTGCGTGCGCCCCCGCCTCCTCGGCCCACGGCCTTAAGATTGTCGCCACGACCACGCAGATCTGCGACTACGTCACCCAGATTGCGGCGGCCTCCACCGACCTTTCCCTGGACAAAACCGACGCCTCGGGCAAGCAATCCCACGTCGGCCCTGCCCCCGACAGCGCGGCCCTTACGATGAGCCTAACCTGCCTGCTGGCCCCCAATGCCTCGGCGCACGAGCATGAGATGACCCCCGCTCAGACCGCCGCCCTGGCTGAGGCCGACGTCATGGCCGTGTCCGGTGTCGACCTCGAGCACTTCCTCGACGACGCGGTCGCTTCCTCCGGCTTCCACGGACGCATGGTCGTCACCTCCGGCGTCCTGACCGCCGCCGACGTCGACGAGCCAGGTGCCCCCGACCCGCAGGCTCCCTACACGATTGACCGTGGCAACGAGCGCGTTGAGGTCGCCCCCTGGCCTTTCCCTCCGGAAAACGCGGGCGAGGAACCCGAATTCCGCTTCGACCCCCACGTGTGGACCTCGCCGGTGCGTGCCAGCATCCAGGTTGGTAACCTCGGCGCAGGCCTCGCTGCCGCCGCGCCCGACGCTGCCTCTTCGATCAACGCGGCCACGGCCTCGTACCTGGAGGACCTGGGTGCCCTCGACGCGTGGGTGGCGGAGTCGATCGAGACCGTGCCCGAAGGCCAGCGTGTCCTGTTCACCTCCCACGACGCCTTTGGATACTTCTCGGCTGACTACGGGATCCGCTTCATCGGCGCGGCCCTCACCGACTTCAACGATCAGCAGGACGCGACGGCCGACCACATTGCCTCCGCTGTGCAGGCCGTTAAGGACTCGGGCGCGGTCGCCCTCTTTGCTGAAAACTCCAACAATTCGAAGTCCATCGAGGCGATTGCGCGCGGTGCCGGCGTGACCCCTATCGTGGGCGACGACGCGCTCTACGGAGACTCGCTCGGCCCCGACGGGAGCGCCGGAGCCACCTACGTGGGATCGATCATCCACAATGTGCGCACGCTGACCGATGCGTGGGGAGGGACCGTCCCGGCGCTGCCCGAGCGGCTGGCGGGTCAGTGATGTCTCACCTCGTTTCTTTTCAGGATGCGGCGCTGGGGTATGGGAATACCCCGGCGCTGTCCGGCCTGACCCTCGACGTGGATGAGGGCCAGGCCCTGGCGCTTGTCGGTCCCAACGGCGGCGGCAAGACCACGCTTATGCGCGGCATTGTCGGCGGCTGCTCGCTCCTGTCGGGCAGCGTGCGCGTCGCCGCCTCGCGAATCGGTCTGGTCCCGCAGAGCGCCGACCTGGACCTAACCTTCCCGGTCAGTGCGTCCGAGGTCGTCACCATGGGACTCATTGCCGAGGCCGGGTGGGGTCGGCGCATCACCGCTGACATGCGGCGTCGGGTGGGGGAGGCCCTCGAGCGGGTCAACCTCTCCGACCGTGCTTCCCACCGATTCGGCACGCTCAGCGGCGGGCAGCGCCAGCGAGTCCTCGTGGCGCGCGCCCTCGTCGCCCGGCCCGAGCTGGTCGCGATGGACGAACCCTTCAACGGCCTCGACGCGCCGAGCCGCGACATCATCACGGGTCTGATCGCCTCTCTGACCGGCGACGGGGTGGGCGTCGTCGTCTCCACGCACGACCTATCGCTCGCGCGCGACGTGTGCTCACGGGCGTGTGTGCTCGCCTCGCGGCTGGTGGCCCTCGGCCCAGTCGATGAGGCCTTGGCCCCCTCCGTGCTCGCGCGCGCCTACGGGTCGGGGGCCGACGAAGCGATAGCGGCGCTGTCATGATCGCTCCCTATCTGCTGCGTCCCATCATCGTCCTAGGGTTGCTGGCCTTGGCAGCGGGGCCGGCTTCGACCCTCGTGAACCTGCGCCGCGCCGAGTTTGGTGCCGAGACCATGGTGCACGGCGTTTTTCCGGGCATCGTCGTCGGTATGGCCGTCGGCGGGCGCGAGGGGATCATCCCGGGTGGTGCGCTCTGCGCGGCGCTCATCGCCGCTTCGCTGACGGCGGCCTCGCGGCGACCCGCGCTCCTCCGAAGCGACCACGGCCGTGCTGCTGACCGCTTTCTTCTCCCTGGGCATCGTCATCTCCCTGCGCATCGGTGACATGTCGGGACAGCTCGAATCGCTCATGTTCGGTCGCCTCCTCGACATCACGCCTTCCCGGATGTGGACGAGCGCCGCGGTGCTCGTCGTGGCCGCCGTGGTCCTGGCGCTCACGTGGCGCGCCCAGATCGCTGTCGCCTTCGACCGCGAGGCCGCGCGTGTGTCCGGCATCCCCGTCACCCGGATCGACATCGCCTTCAACGCCGCGCTCGGTGCCATCGTCGTCGCGGCCTCGACGGCCGTGGGCGTCCTCCTCGTCGTGGGCTACCTCATTGTGCCGGGCGCTTTCGGGCGCGTGCTGGCCGCCGGGACGCGCTCGATGGTGGCGTTGTCCGGGTGCCTGCGCCCTGCTTGGCGGCTGGGCGGGCTTCGGCGTCGCGCTGGTGCGTGCGCCCCGGCCCCTGTCCCCGCAGGCCTGCGTGGCCCTGGGCGTTCTCGCCTGTTTCGCGCTCGCATGCGCGCTCCGGCAGCTGCGCGAGGTTCGCGTGGGTCGGGACGAGGCCTCGGCGGGCTCTCAGGGAACCCTGACCGCGCGTGAAACGGTGCGTGAAACGGGAGGTCGAGTCGGCGATAACGCGGCAAGCGTGCGTGAAACGGCGCGTGAAACGCGGGCCTCGGCTCTGCTGGCGCTGGGGGAGGCATCGTGATCCTGAGCCTCCTCATCGTCCCCGCCCTGCACGTCACGCTCATCGGGGCTCTCGGCGGCCTCGTCGGCGCGTTCGCATACCTCGACCGGCGCATCTTCTTCGCCGAATCCGTCACCCACGGCACCTTCCCCGGCGCGGTCCTCGGCGTCGTCGTCGCTGCCAGCCTCGGCCTCGGCCATTCGGGCATGTCCGCCGCGCTCTACGTCGGTGCCTTCCTCGGGACGATCCCGCTGGTCGCACTCATGCGCTACCTCGCGTCGATCCCCGGAATCTCCAGCCAGGGGGCCGCCGGCATCGTCCTGACGGCGGGATTCGCCGCCGGGTACTTCCTGGCGACCTGGTTCAAGCCCCTGCCCCTCGCCGTCAGTTCCTTCCTGACCGGGTCCGTCATGACCGTCTCGCCCGCGGATGTCTGGTGGGCTGGAGCCGTCCTGCTCCTCGCCTCGGTTCTCATCGCCGTCGGACACCGCCAGCTCCTGGCCCACTGCTTCGACCCCGTCGAACCCGGCGCGGCGCACGGGGCTGCCCGCAACGAACGCATCATTCTCGGGCTCATCCTCGCCGCCGTCACCGTCGCGATCCCCGCCGTTGGCACTATTTTGTCGATTGCGCTCATCGCCGCCCCCGCTGCGGCGCTCGCGCCCAGTGCTCGCAGCGCCCGCTCCTTCCTCATCGGGTGCCCCCTCCTCGGGGCGGCCCTCGGCCTAGCTGGTCTGGGAATCGCCGTGCCCGCTCGCCTCAGCGCCGGCGGCACCATCGCGCTCCTGTGTGCGGGCGCCGTCCTGGCCTCGCGCCTGCCCGGCTGGGTGCGCGCGCGAGGTACCGCTCGCCCGCGCGCCGCGGTGGCCTTCCACTGAGGAAACCCGGGCCTCGGGGCTTCTCGGCATAAACGCCCGGCGTCGCGATGCGCGCGAAGGTCGCCCCGGCCTCGTTCCCGAGCGTGGAGGTTGGGCGGCAGTCATCCGTTGTCCCTTCAAAAACCCCGATAAACGCGGCGTCTAGGCGCTCGGTGGGTGTCGATGCCTCCCTTCCCTCACTGAGCAGATCACAAGCAAATCTGCGCAGAGATCGTGACTCAAAATGCCTGGCGACCAGGGATGTTGAAAAAAGCGTTCCTGAGCAATTAGACTGAGAAAAAATTACGTTGTAGCGCGGTCAACGAGACCCGGAAGCGCGGGGGAGGCACGATGACAAAAACCAGCGCGCAGATCGTCGTTATTGACGACCACCGCGTCGTCGGCCTCGGCGTGAAGGCTGCATTCGAAGATCGTGGTGCCGACGCATCCATTAGCTGGGCACCAACCGTCCGCGAAGCGCGGTGGAAGCGCGGGCAGGTCGCCGTCCTCGACCTGCGCCTCGCCGACGGCTCTGCCCCCGACAAGAACATCGCGTACATCAACGGATACGGGATCCCCGTCGTCGTCTACACCTCCGGCGACGACCCCTACCTGGTGCGACGCGCGATCGCCGGCGGGGCCCTGTCCATCATCCGCAAGACCGCGCCCCCCGACGACCTCGTCGAGGCCGTCCTCGCCGCCGCCGAAGGCGTCACCTTTCCGACCCCGGACTGGGCCGCCGCACTCGACGCCGACGAAGACTTCGTCGCCGAACGCCTCTCAGACCTCGAGGCGCACATCCTCGCCCACTACGCCTCCGGTGAGAGTTCCGCCTCCGTGGCGCGTGCCCTCAGCGTCTCCAAAAACACCGTCAACACCTACATCGCCCGAATCCGCGATAAATACAGGGAATCGGGACGCCCCGCCGAATCCCGTGTCGACCTCTTCCGACGCGCGGCTGAAGACGGCCTCGTCAGCTACTACGACTAATGCACCCGCGCGACCTCGGCCCCTACGCGCTGCACATGCAGCGCCTCATCGTCCTCGCCGCCGTCTGCGCCGCCGTCTGCACCACGATCATCAGCGGACCCCAGCTGATCCCCGCCTCGTCCTCGCCCGTCCGACCTGGCGCAATGGGTGTTCTACTCACCGAACCTAATTCTTCCGCTCTGCGCCGGAGCGTGCGCGCTCGCCGCGATCATCAAGACGGTAACCGCACGCAGACACACGCACATGTGGACCGATACCAGCTGGTTCATCCTCACGCGCCTCTACCTCGCGTGCTACCTGGCGCTCATCCTCGCGTGCGCGATCCTGCCAGCCATGCACCTCGGCTCCCCGATACCCCCGGTTTATGTCCACGCCATCGCCTCCGACACGAACCCGATCCTGGCGCTCTACCCACTCGCCGCGATCAGCAGCATCGCAGTCCTGCGCGGACGCTACACCGCCGCCTACCTCAGCGTCATTGCTCCACTGCAGATCATCGCCATGATGAGTGCCAACCCCGACAACAAACTACTCGAAACATCGGTTGGCCCCCTCTACTTCCTGCTCGTCGCCATGGCCAACGCGGGAATGCTCGAATGGACGCTCATGATCGTGCGCGGCCTCGACCAGACCCGCAGCAACGCACGCGACGCCGAGCGTGCGCTCGCGGGAGAACGCGCCCAGGGGCGCGCACGGTCGCGTAGCAACGGTCTCATCCACGACTATGTGCTCTCGGCCCTGATTCTCGCGTGTCAACGAGGCATCGACAATAGTGAGGTACGCGCGGCAGCCCACTCCGCGCTGTGCGCCCTCGTCCCCGACCCACCCTCCAACGGGTTCATGGACGCCGCGCAGATGCGAGGGGCCTTCGAAGCCCTCGTACGCCCTCAGCAGTCGCGCTGGAGGGTCACATGTCACCTTCCCGCTCAAGGCTGGCAGATCCCTGCCCAGGTGGGCACCGCTCTCGTCTCCGCAACCCACGAGGCGCTCAACAACGTTCGTCTCCACGCAGGATCTGACACCTCGGACCCGACCCAGCCCGCGCGCTGCCGCGTCGTCGTCTCAGCCGGGGCGGACTCCATACGCGTGACGATCACCGACACGGGACAGGGCTTCGACCTCGAACACCTCGCCGAGGGGCGTCACGGCGTTCGCCGCTCCATCGTCAATCGGATGGAGTCGGTCAGGGGACACGCAACCCTGGTCTCGCAACCCGGCGGAGGGACGTGCGTGACCCTGGAATGGCGCGACCCCCAGAGTCGACGCTTCCGGCCGCGGCAGGCGATTCGCTCCGCGTTCGTGTGGCGGCCCCGCGCGGGTACGCGTGACAAAGACCCGTCGCGCACCGCGTGGGATTCGCAGGTCCGCGCGGCCGCAGAGTCGCGCGGCGCGCGGCTACTTGCGCTCGCCGGCGTTGTTTTTCATAGCTATATGGTGGCGATCGAATTCAGCCACGGGGCCTACTCACATAGGGGCCCCGTCATCCTCTCCCTCGCTATCATGGCGGTCGCAGGAACCCTGTTGGTGGCACCGTGGCCCGACCGCGTGCCCCCGAAACTCGTGACGTGGGGGAGTACCGCTGTAATCGGTGTGTCCAACCTGCTGGTGCTCACCCCGATTCGGGGAGCGTCCGCATGGCCGGGCTGGTCCGGGTGGAGCGCGGGCGCATCGATGTTCCTCGCTGCGCTGCTCCTCCTGCGTCAGCGCACGGCTGAGGCCGTCGTTGGTTGCGTTGGCCTGGTGGCCGCGGTCGCCGCCTGGGCTGCGCTCTCGGGGAGGTCGCCCGGCCTCGTCTTTACCTTCACGATCGGCCACATCATCACGTTCATGTTCTGGTTTGCTCTCGTGTCGTGGTCGGGCACCGTGACCTCCGCGATCGAACGAGCCCTCAAAGCCGAGGAGCAGGCGCGCCTGGAGAGGGAACTGCAGGTGAGCATTAATTCGGCCATGGCGGTCAAGCTCGCCGACGTGTCCGTTCGCGCGCGGGACCCTCGAGGCACTCCGGGATGAAGAAGTGACACCTGAGATCGTCATGGAGGCGCGTCTGCTCGAGGCGGAGCTGCGCGACGAGATCCGCGCTCCCTTCTTCACCGGGACCGCTGTCGTGGAGGCAGCGCGCGCGCGCGAGGGCGCGGCATCGAGGTCCTCTGCTTGATGACCGCGGCAACGGGGCACCGCGCGGAGGATAAGGAGAACGAGGCCCGGCTGCGTGACCTCATCGTGGCGCGGGCAACCGCCGCACTTGACGAGGCCGTGGCGGGGCGCGTCGTCGTCCGTGCCTGTCCCGCTGGCAGACGGTGGGCCGCGACGATCCTCACCGACGCGGGGCTGGCCGTCGTGGAGGCTGAGGAGAGCACCGTTGAGGTGGGGAAAGAGACTCTTCGCATGTGAGGGTGCAGGGGTGGGGTTCGGCGTGTCGTGGCCGTGTAGAGGGTCGAGGTCTTTCGATGATAGAGATTCCTACACCGTCCATCTGAAAGACCTCGACACGTCCGATTCTGCCTTCTCGTCCATCTGAAAGACCTCGACAGGTCTAATTCTATCTTCTCATGCTACGTCAGCCCTTGGGAGCGCTTGGCTCTCCCCTTGTACAACTTCTAGTACAGTCCTGTGCTCCCGAGTGAACCAGCGTCGTGCGCGCACCGGAAAGCAGTGAGACGATACCGGCATGGAAGCCGCGACCGACCAGACTCATCCCGCCGAACCCGCCCAGGCCTCGTCCCCGACGACCCACGGCGGGCGCGGACCCCAGCCCTACCGGCAGGATCCCGGTTCCATCCTGCTGGCCGCCACCCCCATCGGTGACGTGCGCGACGCCTCGCCCCGCGTCATCGCAGCGCTCGAGGAAGCAGATGTCGTCGCTGCTGAGGACACACGCCGTGCGCTCGCACTGGCCTCGCGCCTGGGCATCAAGCTGGGCGGTCGCCTGATCGCCCTGCACGACCACAACGAGGCCGAGAAAGCCGCGGGCATCGTCGAGTCGGCCAGGGGAGGGGCGCGTGTGGTCTTCGTGTCCGACGCGGGCATGCCCACCGTCTCCGACCCGGGATTCCGCCTGGCGCGCGCCGCCATCGACGCGGGCGTCCCGCTGTCCGTCCTGCCCGGCCCTTCCGCGCCGCTCGTCGCCCTCGCGCTGTCCGGCCTGCCCTCCGACCGCTTCGCCTTTGAAGGCTTCCTGCCGCGCAAGGACGGGGAAGCCACGCGCTACCTGCAGGACCTAGCCACCGACCCGCACACGCTCATCTTCTTCGAGTCGCCTCGCCGCGCCGCCACCACGCTCTCTCGCATGGCCGAGGTGCTGGGCGGGGACCGCCGCGCAGCCCTGTGTCGCGAGCTCACGAAAGACTACGAGGAAGTGCGCCGCGGCACGCTCGGGGAACTCGCGGAGGGGACCGACGACGTCCTCGGTGAGGTCACCATCGTCGTTGCCGGGTACGAACGCAGCGCGCGCGCCGAAGACCACGTCGGCGCGGTCCTCGCGCTCGCGGCTGAGGGCATGCGCCTGAAAGACGCCGCCGCCGAGGTCGCCGCCGCAACGGGCGCGCGCAAGAACGACCTCTACAAGGCCGCCCTCGCCGCGAAGTGACGAGGCCGGGGCGCGGATCTGCGATCAGCGTGGCCCACGCGGATAGGAAACGACTAGCTGGATAGGTTATCGCCTCGTGGATAGGTTAATAACCTATCCGGATGCCCTGTTTCCTATCCGCACGTGCGCAAGCTATCCACAAGCGTGCGCCTACCGGCTGCGATGTGGCAGCACCCGAGCCTCAGACGAGCAGAACGCCCTCCGACATCATCCACTCGCGGGCCTGCGCGCCCAGCTCCTCGGAGACGGGGGCAGTCAGCTCGCGCAGGACACGCGTGGGGAATCCGGCGCGGACAGCGTCCACGGCCGTGCAGGCCACGCAGTGTGACTCGGCCAGGCCCACGACATCCACCTCGGTGACGCCGACGGCGCGCAGCGCCTCCTCCAGCGTCTTCCCGTCCTCGGTCGTGCCCTCGAAGCCCGAGTAAGCGGCCTCGTACTGGCCCTTCTTCACCGTCACGTCCGCGTTCACGTTCGCGAGCGCCGGATGCAGCTCGGCCTCGTCCGTGCCCGCCACGCCGTGCGGGGGCCACGTGTCCACGAAATCCGGCGTCTCGGAGAAGTGCGCGCCCGGATCGATGTGCCAATCCTGCGTCGTTGCGATCAGCTGGTAGTCCCCGCGGTGGGCCTCCACGTAGGCGGCCACGGCCTCTGCGACCGCGTTGCCTCCCGTCACCGGGAGGGCCCCGCCCTCGCAGAACGTAGGCTGAACATCGACGATAATGAGCGCGCGGGTCATGTTTCCTCCATGAATGTGGCGTTTTCGTCAGGATAGCACCACGGCGACTTTCCTCGGAGGGTGCGACTATCCCGCAACAAGCCACCAATTCCCCCTTCGAGCGTGCCAAGCAGTATTGTTAGTGACTATGAGTCGTATTCTGTCCGCCGTCGCATGGCCCTACGCCAACGGCCCCCGTCATATTGGCCACGTAGCGGGATTCGGTGTCCCCTCCGACGTTTTCTCCCGGTACATGCGAATGGCCGGGCACGACGTGCTCATGGTGTCCGGTACCGACGAGCACGGCACGCCGATCCTGGTGGCCGCCGACGGCGCGGGCATGAGCGCTCGCGAACTCGCGGATCAGAACAACCGCCTCATCGTCGAGGACCTCGTGGCCCTCGGCCTGTCCTATGACCTGTTCACCCGCACGACCGCCGGCAACCACTACCGCGTTGTCCAGGACATGTTCGCCACCGTGCGCGACAACGGCTACATGATCGAGCAGGTCACGCGCGCAGCCATCTCCCCGTCCACCGGCCGCACTCTGCCCGACCGCTACATCGAGGGCACCTGCCCGATCTGTGGTGCCGAGGGGGCGCGCGGCGACCAGTGCGACAACTGCGGCAACCAGATGGACCCGACCGAGCTCATCAATCCGCACTCGCGCATCAACGGTGAGACCCCTAACTTCGTGGAGTCCGTCCACTACTTCCTCGACCTGCCCGCCCTGGCCGATGCCCTGTCCGCCTGGCTGGATGAACGCGAGCAGTCGGGCACGTGGCGTCCCAACGTCATCAAGTTCTCCCAGAACTTCCTGGAAGACATCCGCCCGGCGCGCCATGACGCGCGACATCGACTGGGGCATTCCGGTCCCCGGCTGGGAGGATCAGCCCACCAAGCGTCTGTACGTGTGGTTCGACGCCGTCATCGGCTACCTGAGCGCCTCCATCGAGTGGGCGCGCCGCACCGGCGACCCCGAGGCGTGGCGCAAGTGGTGGAACGACCCCGAGGCCCTGTCCTACTACTTTATGGGCAAGGACAATATCGTCTTCCACTCCCAGATCTGGCCCGCCGAGCTGCTCGGCTACAACGGCCAGGGCGCGAAGGGGGGCGCTCCCGGGGACCTAGGCGTCCTGAACCTGCCCACCGAGGTCGTCTCGTCTGAGTTCCTCACTATGGAGGGCAAGAAGTTCTCCTCCTCGCACGGCATCGTCATCTACGTGCGTGACTTCCTCTCGCGCTACCAGGCCGACGCCCTGCGTTACTTCATCAGCGCGGCCGGCCCCGAGACCTCGGACTCCGACTTCACGTGGGCCGAGTTCGTGCGCCGCACCAACGGCGAGCTCGTCGCCGGCTGGGGCAACCTGGTCAACCGCACGGCCTCCATGATCGCCAAGAAGTTCGGCGAGATCCCGGCCCCCCGGTGAGCTGCAGGACATTGACCGCGCCCTCCTGGACGCCATCGAGGCCGGTTTTGAGACCGTCGGCAACCTGATCCGCCACCATCGCCAGAAGGCGGCGCTGTCCGAGGCCATGCGCCTGGTCGGCGAGGCCAACAAGTACGTGACCGACACGGCACCCTTCAAGCTCAAGGCCCCCGAGGAGCGTGAGCGCCTCGCGACCGTGCTGTGGACTCTCGCTCAGGCCGTCGCGGACCTCAACCTTATGCTCTCCCCGTTCCTGCCTCACGCGGCCAATGACATCGACCGCGTCATGGGCGGCAGCGGCGAGATCGCGCCCATGCCTCGTATCGAGGAGGTCGTCGAGCTCGACCCGCAGGTCCTGCCCGTCGACTTCGAAGGCCGAAGCGGCTACCCGATCATCACGGGCGACTACACGAACGTGCCGACCTGGGAACGCCACGCGATCACCGTGGGCACTCCGATCGCCAAGCCCACGCCCGTCTTCGTCAAGCTCGACGAAGCAATCGTCGAGGAGGAGCTTGCCCGCTACGCGGACGCTCACCCCGACGACGTGACGGGTGCCTGAACTGTGTTTTCCTTGAAGTATCGCCCTTTGTAACAATTGTGGCGTACGTTTGACAGTGCGCGGGCGGGACAGATGCGTCCCGCCCGCGCACTCGTCTATGCGAGGGTGTTACCTTGTGGTCATGGCCGAAGATTATCTCGCGTCCGCCCTCGCTGCCGAGGCCTCGTCGCGCGCCCCTCACGATCCCGACTACCCGCTCTTCCACGTCGCACCCCCGGTGGGACGACTGAACGACCCGAATGGCCTCATTGAGGTCGGCGGAACCTATCACGCATTCTTCCAGTACACGCCCGAGCACCCGCGTAAGCTCGTCTACTGGGGCCACGCTACGTCGCGTGACCTGACCCGCTGGGACTACCACGCCCCCGCGATCCTTCCTGACACCCATCAGGACGCGAACGGCGCCTACTCGGGCACAGCGATCGAGGTTGGCGACCACGTCGAGCTGTGGTACACCGGCAACTACAAGGACTCTGAGACAGGGGAGCGCGAGGCTACCCAGTGCGTCGTCACCTCGACCGACATGGAGCACTTTAAGAAGCAGGTGCCCCCGGTCATCGCCCGCCAGCCCGAGGGCTACACCGCTCACTTCCGCGACCCGCAGGTGTGGCGCGATGTGGACGGATCCTATCGGATGCTGCTCGGCGTTCAACGCGAGAACCTCACGGGCGCGGCCCTGCTCTACCGCTCCTCGGACCTGCGCGCGTGGGAGTGCGAGGGGGAGATGACCTTCCCGGACGCCGACGGCGCGTTCGATGCGTTCGGTTACATGTGGGAGTGTCCCAACCTGGTGCGCCTCGTCGACGAGGAGACTGACGAGGCGCGCGACGTCCTCATCATCTGCCCGCAGGGCATCTCGCCGGAGCGCGAGGGTTTCGAGAACGTCTTCCCGTGCATCGCCATCGTCGGCGAGCTCGTGGGCACCGAGCTGCGCGGGGCTGATGGCTCCTTCGAGGAACTCGACCGTGGCACCGAGTTCTACGCGCCCCAGGTCATGGCCCGCTCCGCTTCTTCGGACCCGGGCGCGCCGACCCTCCTCTTCGGCTGGGCGGGCAACGCCGGCGAGGACGACCAGCCCTCCATCGAGACCGGCGGCTGGGTGCACTGCTTCACTGCCCCGCGCGCTCTGACCCTGCGCGGTGGACGCGTCATTGCACGCCCGTACCTGCCGGGCCTGCCCCTCGCGCCCGCCACCCTCGAGGGCGTACCAACGGACGAGGCCGGGACTCGCGTTGTCGAGCTGGAGGGGTCGCGTTCGTGGCGCCTGGCCTTCGACGCTTCCTACGAGGGGGCGCTGTCCGTTCGCATCGGCTCCGATTCTGGCCTGTCGATCACTCTCGAGGAAGGGCGCCTGACCGTCGACCTGACGGGCACGCGCTACCCCCACGGTGGCCGTCGCATCGTCACCCTGGATGCGGGGGAGGCCAGCCGCGTGGAGATCCTCCATGACCGTTCTATCACCGAGATCTACCTGGGTGACGGCTCCCGTGTCTTCACCACCCGCAGCTTCCTGCGCGGCGAGGGCACCGGAGTGACGCTCTCGGGCACCGCCTCCGTGACGAATGTGAGCGCCGTGCGCGCCGACTGAGCAACCCCAAGACGAGGCCGTGGCTGCGTTGGTGGCTGCGGCCTCGTTCTATGTGAGGGGAGTCTCAGCGCTCGGGCGTGAGATTTTTTCTCATCACCTTGCTAAGTAAAGTTCCGCACTCTACTATGTCAATCGATTGCTACACACTGCCCAGTGCGATGCGGACAATGACGTACTGCGTGGGTTTTTCAGAAAGGAATGTGGTCAGCAATGGATCATGCCAAGGTGGCAGGGGAGGTCGTCGAAGCAGTCGGCGGTGCCTCCAACATCAGCGCAGCAGCTCACTGCGCGACACGTCTCCGTCTGGTGATCGCGGATCAGTCCAAGATCAACCAGCAGGCCCTCGACGACAACGAAGATCTGAAGGGCACGTTCGCTGCCGGCGGCATGTTCCAGATCATCGTCGGCCCCGGCGACGTCGACCAGGTTTACGCCCGCATGGTCTCCGACCATGGCGTGCGCGAGGTCTCCAAGGATGAGGCCAAGGAGGAAGCCGAAAAGGGCGGCAACCTCTTCTCGCGTTTCATTAAGATGATCGCCGACATCTTCGTTCCGATCCTCCCGGCGCTGGTCGCCGGCGGTCTGATGATGGCCATCAACAACGTCATGACCGCTGAGGGCCTGTTCGGCGAGCAGTCCCTCACCACCATGTACCCGGCGATCGCTGACTACGCGGCCCTGATCAACATGGTTTCCTCCGCCGCCTTCGCCTCCCTGCCTGTGCTCGTCGGCTTCTCCGCCGCCAAGCGCTTCGGTGGCAACGTCTACCTGGGTGCCGCAATCGGTGCGGCCATGGTGTCCTCCGACCTGCTCAACGCCTGGAATACGGGCGCGGCGCTGGCCGGTGAGCAAACGGTTAGCTACTGGCACATCTTCGGCATGGACGTCGCCAAGATCGGCTACCAGGCGCAGGTTATCCCCACCCTGGCCGTCACTTACGTCATGTGCCTCATCGAGAAGAACCTGCACAAGGTCCTTAAGGGTACCGCAGACTTCCTGCTCACCCCGCTCATCACGATGCTGGTCACCGGCTTCCTGGCCTTCACGATCATCGGCCCCGTTACCCGCGTGGCCGCCGAGTACCTGACCTGGGGTATCAACTGGACGTACACGACGCTCGGTGTGTTCGGCGGTCTGCTCTTCGGTTTCATCTACAGCCCCATCGTGGTCACCGGCCTGCACCAGTCCTTCCCCGCCATCGAAATCCCGCTGCTGCCTGTTAACGGCGGTGTCGGCGACTTCATCTTCCCCGTCGCCTCCATGGCGAACGTTGCACAGGGCGCGGCCGCTCTGGCGATCTTCTTCAAGACCCGCGACGCCAAGCTCAAGGGCCTGGCCGGTGCTGGTGGTGCATCCGCCGTCTTCGGCATCACCGAGCCCGCGATCTTCGGTGTCAACCTGCGCCTGCGCTGGCCCTTCTTCTGTGCCATGGCCGCAGCCGCCATCGGCTCCGCTGGCGTCGCGCTGCTGAACGTGCGCGGCCAGGCCCTGGGTGCCGCCGGCTTCGTCGGCTTCGTGTCAATCATGCCCAAGTCGATCCCTGCGTACCTCGCCCTCGAGATCCTCGTGTTCGTCCTGTCCTTCGGCTTCACCTTCGCCTACGCCATGACGCGCGGCAAGGCTGACATGGAGGGCCGTGCGCCCGCCGCTAAGGCTGCCGCTCCCGTGACCGCCGCTGCGGTTGCTGCCCCCGCGGCTGCCCCGGCTGCCGCGCCGGCTGCTGAGGCTGCCCCCGCCCCGTCTTTCAGCGACGAGGCCAAGGCTGACCTGACGCTGACCTCCCCCATGGCAGGTGAGCTGGTTGCGCTCTCGGACGTGAATGATGAGGCCTTCTCCGCCGGCGCGCTCGGCCCCGGCGTCGCCATCTCCCCCGCCGCTCACGCGGTCGTCGTCGCCCCCTGCGACGGCAAGGTGACGGTCGCCTTTCCCGACCGGCCACGCCTACGGCCTCAAGTCCGCCTCCGGCGTCCAGATCCTCATCCACATCGGTATGGACACGGTCAAGCTGGACGGCAAGGGCTTCACGCCCCACGTCTCGAAGGGCGACATCGTCAAGCGTGGCGATGTCCTGGCTGAGGTCGATTGGGACGTCATCCGCGAAGCCGGCTACGACACCATCACCCCGATGGTCGTGACGAACAAGAAGAAGTTCGGCAAGATCACCCCCGCCGCTCCCGGCCCGGTCAGCATCTCTGACACGGTCGTAACGGTGGCTCCCAAGGAGGCCTGAGTCGCTTCGGAGTGAATCCTCGGGTGGGCGGCACCAGCATCGAGCTGGTGCCGCCCACCCGTTGTTTGTTGTCGCTGGTAACCGCCTCTTCCGCACGTTAACCGGCTGATCTGAACGTGGGCGGGGGTGCCCACGTGCGGAATAGCAGGCCCACGTGCGCAATAGGGAGTCCACGTGAGGAACGTGGACGTGCCAGTCGATGGCCTCATACGCGGAAGGTGATGAAGATACGGGAGAAGACCCATCGCCGCGAGGCCGAAACGGCTCATGGAGAGAGGGAGCGCCCCAGCTGGGGTGCGATGGACACGCGGCAGATGGTGACAGGCGGTGTGGGCCTGTTGCCGTGGCACGAAGACCGGAATGCGGGCTATAGGCTGAGGGAACGCCCCTGAACCAGCGTGCCCGCAAACTCGAGCGTCGGAGCGGGATTATCCCCGGCCTCGTCGATGGGACGAGGGAGCGTACCCTTCATTTGCCCGAGGAGGATGTCGACAGCCGCGCGGGCAATCTGCGCGATGGGTTGACGGATAGTTGCTAGGTGAGGCAGGGCACGGCGCATTGTTTCAGTGCCGTCGAAGCCGATGATGGACAGATCGCCGGGTACGGACAGGCTGCGGGAGCGCGCCCACTCGAGGACTTCGGCGGCGGCCAGGTCGTCGGTGGCGAAGACTCCGTCAATGGGAGCCTGGGCGCGCGCCTCGTCGAGGCTGCCCTGCACGAGCGCGAAGCGCTGCGGGATCGGGGTGTCGAAGGGGACCGTGACGATTCGGGGTTTGAGTCCGGCGCGTTCGACCTCGGCGCGGTAGCCGGCCTCGCGCAGGTTGCGCGGTCCTGAGCGGGAGGTCAAGAGGAGCGGATGGCGTCGGCCTGCCTCGATGAGGGCGCGCGTGGCCATGGCACCTGCGTCGCGGTTCGCGCAGCGCACGTTGGGGATCGATGGGCTAAGTTCGCGGTCGATGGTGACCAGGGGCATACCGATTGTGTCGTATTCGTTGAGTCCCTCGTTGTGTGCGCCGGAGATAATGCCGTCGACGCGGTTACCCACGAGCAGGGACAGGTATTCGCGTTCGCGCTCGGCTCGGCCCATCGAATTACAGATGAGGATGCGGTATCCGGCTTCGGCCAGCGCGTTTTCGACCTCGACGGCGAGCTCGCCGAAGAACGGGAGGGAGACGGCGGGCACGATGAGGCCCACGGTCTGGGTGCTCTTACCGTGGAGGGCGCGCGCCAGTGAGTTGGGGCGGTAGCCCAGGGTGGCGATGGCGTCGGCGACGCTGCGCTTGGTCTTTTCTGATAGGTAACCCCGGTTGTTGAGGACTCGCGAGACGGTCGTCGGGCTAACGCCGGCGAGCTGGGCGACGTCGGCCAGCGTAGGTTCGCGGGAACTCATGCTCGCTTTCCTTTCGTTGATACCTCTCTAGTCTAGTCGGTGAGCGCGCCGTGGGCCTGGTGTCTCACGGACGAGGGCGTGGCGTGTTCCGTGGGCGGCGCTCGGTAGTGCGGATCGCGGGGGAGTGTAATGGATGGTTTGTTGGCATTTATAAGGGTGATTCATCCCATCTGGCCGCGTGGTGAAATCGAGTTTTCAAATCAGTGCACTACGTCATAGTATGGGCCGTACGGGTCCCCGTGTCTCACGATGGACATGCCCGCATTCGAAAGGAACGACTATGATTTCCCGCACCGTTGCAATTGGTTCCTCTGTTGGCCTTCATGCACGCCCCGCTTCCGTCCTCGCCGAGGCCGTGGATGACTCCGGCGTCGAGGTCACCATTGCGTTTGACGGCGAGGAGGCGGACGCTGCGTCGCTCCTCGAGATCATGACGCTGGGTGCCAAGCACGGCGACGTTGTCACCCTGTCCACCGAGGACGACGGCGCGGGCGAGGTGCTCGACTCGCTCGTCGCGCTGCTCTCGCGCGATCTCGATCAGGAGTGAGCTGATGGCGACGCACGACGTTCTGCACGGTATCGGTGTTTCCGCCGGTACCGCTGCTGCGCCCGCCGCGATCGTCCAGCCTGCGCCCGGCGTTGACACGTCGGAGCCGGGCAGCGTTGATGCTGCAGCCGACGGCGCGCGTGTCCGTGAGGCGCTCGCGGCTGTTTCCTCGCGCCTGAGTGAGCGCGCGGCAAAGGCGCCGGAAGAGACGAAGGCAATCCTGAAGGCCACGGCTCAGCTCGCGGGCGACCGCGGTCTGGCCAAGGCTGTCGATAAGAAGCTCAAGAAGGGCCTGGGTCTGACGCAGGCCGTCCATGACGCGGTCGAGGATTACGCGCAGATGCTGCGTGGTCTGGGTGGCTACATGGCGGAGCGCGCGACCGACCTGTACGATGTGCGCGACCGTGCGATCTGCGAGTTGCGCGGTCTGCCCGAGCCGGGCGTTCCCGCGTTCGAGGGCACGGTCATCCTGGTGGCCCGTGACCTGGCTCCCGCCGAGACCGCGACGCTGAACCCGGAGACCGTTCTGGGCATCATTACCGAGGTCGGTGGCCCCACGTCACACACCGCGATTCTGGCTGCTCAGCTGGGTATTCCCGCGATTGTTAAGGCAGAGGGAATCATGGGCGTCGAAGAGGGCACGATGTTGGCCCTCGACGGCGGCGTCGGCGAGGTCATCATTGCTCCCACCGAGGACGAGGTCACCCTGCTCAAGGAGCGTTCGCTGCGTCGTGCGCAGGCGCTGGCCGGCTCGACTGGTAAGGGCGCGACGTTCGATGGCTACCCCGTGAAGCTCCTGGCCAACATCGGCACGGTCGATGATGCGCTCAAGGCCTCCAAGGTGGACCTGGAGGGTTCTGGCCTGTTCCGCACGGAGTTCCTGTTCCTGGAACGCGCGGACGCTCCCTCCCTCGAGGAGCAGACAGACACCTACACGAAGGTCCTCCAGGCCTTCGGTAATCGTCGCGTTGTCGTGCGTACCCTGGACGCGGGCGCGGATAAGCCGCTGAGCTTCGCGGATTTGGGTGCCGAGGAGAACCCCGCCCTGGGTGTGCGTGGCCTGCGCCTGTGCCAGAGGCGTGAGGATCTCATCGACACGCAGCTGCAGGCCCTCGCGGCCGCCTACAAGGCGACCGGCGCGGAGCTGTGGGTCATGGCCCCCATGGTTGCTACCGCCAGCGAAGCTAAGTGGTTCGCTGACAAGGCGCGCGGCTACGGCCTGCCCAAGGTCGGCATCATGATCGAGGTGCCCGCGGCAGCCCTGCGCGCCGAGCAGCTTTTGTCGATCGTGGACTTCGCCTCCATCGGCACGAACGACCTGACGCAGTACACGATGGCGGCGGACCGCCTGGACGGCAACCTGGCGACCCTGCTCAACCCGTGGCAGCCGGCCGTCCTGGAAATGATCCGTACCGCCTGCAATGGTGGTCGTGCGACGGGCAAACCGATCGGCGTGTGTGGCGAGGCTGGCGGTGACCCGCTGCTGGCCCTGGTCCTCACGGGCCTGGGCGTCGCTTCTCTGTCGATGGCACCCTCCAAGGTCAACGCGGTTCGTGCGGCCCTGCGCATGCACGACCTGGCGACCTGCCAGCAGATGGCTGCTTTCGCGGTGGACGCTCCCAACGCGAAGGAAGGCCGTGAGAACGTCCTGAAGCTGGTCGCTCCGGCCATGTTGGATCTGCTCTGATCTGCGGCGCGACGCCATAGAACGAGGGGTGGGCCCGGGAACCGATGGTTCCCGGGCCCACCCCGTTACGCAACGCCGCTGAGCGGCGCGTGATCTACTGCGTACGGATCGCGTCGGCGGCGCTCGTGGATTGGCCGCCACGAGACTTCTTTGAACGACCGGAGAAGATCGCGGTCAGAATCAGGATGATGCCGAGGGCCGCGACGGCGCTGATACCGAGAACAGGCAGGTTGAAGGTCGTGATGTAGGCTTCGGCGATCAGGAACGCGCCGACCATGCACACGAGGAGCGCCCAGACGAACGCGCCGACGCGCACACCCCTGCTGGGTGCCTCGGGCAGGTCGTGATAGTTGACGGGCCAGGCGGGTGCGCTCCACGTCTGTGCGCCCGAAGCGCCCGGCCCCGTTCCCGTCGCCCCGGAGTGTGTCCCCGAGGGGTCCTGCGAGCGCGAACCGGCCCCGGCCTCGGGCTGGGAGGCCCCGGGGGACATCGCAGCCGCAGACGCCGTCGTCTCACCCGTGAACGCCGGATCGAAGGCTGTGCGATTCCCAGATGCGGTGGTACCCTCGGCACCCTCCTCCTCGCGGAAGATCGCGAGCGGATCAGTGGAGGGCATCTCCAGGGTCGGTTCCGGGGTCGTGGGCAGCGTGCTCGTCACGTCCAGTTCGGGGTAGCGCGAGGTGACGTCGATCCCGGTGAACTCGCTGGTCGCGTCGTTGTTGGGGGTAGTCATGGTCGTTTCCTTCCTCAGTTGCCCGGAGTGGTGTAGGCGGGGGTGGACGAGGGGGACGCTGACTGCGTCGGGGTGGGCGTCGGGGCAGACGAGGGTGCCTGTGCCGGGGTGGAACCCCACGTGCCCGAGGTGTCGGGGGACTGCAGGATCGTCAGGTTCTCAAGGTCCGCGTCATCCGTGATGAGGACGGTGATTCCCCCGAGCGACGTATCGCCCCATGAGGGGGAGGACACGGTCTGGCCCGGGCAGTTCTTCAACGGGGCTGCCCAGCCGTCGTTCGTCATGTTCGTTACCAGGGAGCCGGTGCTCGACTGGCACACGATCTGGACGGGCTGACCCTCCGCCGTCTGGATCGTCAGGTGCTCCCAGGCCTGCCAGCTCACGGTGATCTGTTTGGTTGTGCCGACGGGTGCCCCGGTCAGGTCGAGGGTGACGGTGCCCAGGGGACTCGCGCCCTGTACGGAGGTGACCGTCCAATCGACGGTTTTGTCACCCGTGGAGTTGCTGATCGAGGAGCTGACCGTGGAGATTGTCTGCTGTGTCGCTTCGGTGCCGATGGCGGCCGTCGGCAGCGCGACGATGATGCCGAGAATCGACAGCGTGGTCAGCCAGCCGGCGCTGCGGTCACGCAGGGCGGCAACCGCCAGGGACAGTCCGACGATGAGGAGGCACACGCCGCCGCCGATGACGATGATGCGCGCGACCGTCTGCCCCCCGGTTTCTGCGGTGATGAAGGGGATGACGGGACCCTTGTCGACCATGTAAATGCCGGCGAAGACGGCAGCCGCCACGAGGACCAGCAGGCCGGTAATCGCCATGTTGACGCGCGAGGAAACGGTGCGGGGGCGGTGGGTCGGCACAGGGGGCGCGGCCCATCGACGAGGCTTGGGCGCGCTCGGGGAGGCGTCCAGCCCGGGTGGGGCTGGGAGGGGCGAGCGTCTGCCGGGCGAGGCCCGGCCTGCGTGTCGGCCTGCGTGCTGGCGGCGGGTTCCCCGTAGGTGGGGAAGCCGTGGGCGCTCTGCTGTCCGCCCATGGTGTCCCCCTCCACGTTATCGGCCGGGGTGGTCGGCCCAAAAGGGGCAGTCGTTCCCGCTCCTCCCGGAGTGCTCGGAGTGCCGTACTGGGGGGCCGAGCCGGTGCCCTGGTGCTTGCCGGACTTGTTCGCGCTCGAGATGACGAAGGCGATGAGACCGACGACGAAGGCGGAAACTACGAGGAAGCCGAGCCAGCTGGCACCGAGACCGATGCCAACACCGCCGAGGACGCCGACGGAGGGCAGGACGGAGGACACGCTGACAAGGCACAGGAGGAGGCCTCCCAGGAAAGCAATGTCGAAGCGTCCTTCGGCGGTTTCCTCCGCGTGGATGCGCCCGTCCTGAGCCTCGGGCAGGAGGAGCCACGCCAGGCCGTAGGCGAGCGTCACGAAGGGTAGGCACAGGGCTGCGATGACGGTGAGGACTCGCACGAGCGACAGGTCCCATCCGCTGCGTGCAGCGATGCCCGAGCAGACGCCGCCGATGACGCGGGGGTGGGCTCGGTACCAGCCGGAGGCTCGCATGGACTCAAAGAAACGCTTGCGGGGCGGACGCTGTCCGTAGGCACCGCCCTGGTCCGACGGACCGTTTGACCAACTCATGGTGCACTTCCTCTCGATGGGATCCGCATACATTCGGATCGGATACCACTACTCAATCAAACGGGGGTCCCCTCGCGATAGTAGGGGACCCCCTGAACCGCCCCTGATTGTGCCGGGGGTACTCCCGACCTCGTCCCCGGACGTGCCACAATAGACACGTGAGCAGCACGGTCAACAACCCGCATCCTGGGTGGACGCCGCCGATTCCGGCACCGCCCGCCAGGCCCCCGCTTGCGCGCGCGACAGCCTCCAGCCCGGACATGCCTGCCCCCTGGATGGCGGGCGTGTGCTCGGGCCTGGCCGTGCACCTGGGTGTCCCGGTCATGGTGATCCGCGGCGGCCTCATCGCCCTGACTTTTCTCGGTGTCGGCGCGGTTGCTTACCTGTGGCTGTGGGTGACGGTTCCCGAGGATTCGCCCGAGGCCTCGGCGTCGGGCACGCTCAGCCCCGGCCTCGTGCGTGTGCGTCAGGAGAGAGCCACCCAGGTCGCGCGTAACCGCTTGGTTGTCACGGGCGTGGCCCTGCTGGTTGCCGCGGTGCTTGGGGCGATCCTGAACGCGACGAGCGCCCTTGAGTGGAGCGACATGGGTTCCATCGTGTCGATCGTCGCGGGCATCACTCTGGTGTGGAGCCAGAGCCGCGAGGTGCGCAATTGGCGCTCGGTGCGCTTTATCGGCGCGGTCGTGGGCGGTATTGCGCTGCTGAGCCTCGGCGTCGTCATGGCCGCCTCGCGTGACAACCCGCCTGTCATCCTGCTGCGTGGTGGCCTCATTGGTGCTGCCCTGGTTGCCGGTGTTCTCTTTGCGCTTGTTCCCATGTGGCTGCGTACGACGAAGGATTTGTCCGAGGCCCAGGCACAGCGGGTGCGCGAGGCTGAGCGCGCCGACATTGCCGCACACCTGCATGACTCCGTGCTTCAGACGCTGACTCTGATTCGCGCCTCCGCCGAGGACCCGGCGCGCGTGCGCGCCATCGCCCTGACCGAGGAACGCGAGCTGCGCGCCTGGCTGTACACGGGCCACGCGCAGGCCGCCGACTCTCTCGAGGCCGCTGTCACCGAGGCCGTTGTCGGCGTTGAAAGCCGCTACGGTGTGCCCATCAGCGTCGTTGTCGTCGGCGACATGCGGCCCGGCCCGGGCGAGCTTGCCCTCGTCGCGGCTCTGGCCGAGGCCTGCCAGAACGCCGTGCGCCATGGCGCCCCGCCCGTCTCCGTCTACGTCGAGGTGCGCGCCCGCGTCGTCGAGGCCTTCGTGAAGGACAACGGCGAAGGATTCGACCCCGCCACCATCGCGGCAGACCGCCACGGCGTGCGCGACTCCATCGTCGGGCGCATGCGCAGGGCCGGGGGAAGCGCCACGATCCGCGCCCTGGCCCACGGCACCGAAATTGCTCTGAGCGTGCCGCGCTCCGATATCCTGGAAGAAACAGCCCCCACTGGGAGGACACAGTGACCATCCGCATCCTTGTCATCGACGATCACCCCATGGTTCGCGCCGGGGTGCGCTTCGAACTCGAACACTCCGGGGCCGACCTTGAGATCGTCGGAGACGCCGCTGACGTCGAAGGCGCCATCGCAGCGTGCCGCGCCCTGACTCCCGACGTCGCTCTCCTTGACGTGCACCTGCCCGGCGGCAACGGCGGCGGCGGTGCCGAGGTCGCCAGCTCCTGCCGCGACATCGACGGCCTGCACTTCCTGGCACTGTCCGTCTCAGACTCCGCCGAGGACGTCGTCCAGGTCATCCGCGCGGGCGCTCGCGGGTACGTCACTAAGTCGATCTCCACGCCCGAGCTGGTCGAGGCCATTAGTCGCGTCGCCGCCGGCGACGCCGCCTTCAGTCCACGCCTGGCCGGTTTCGTGCTGGACGCCTTCGGGACTGGGGAGGTCTCGACGACCGACTCTGAGCTGGATCTGCTGTCCGCGCGCGAGCAGGAGGTCATGCGCCTCATCGCTCGCGGCTACACGTACAAGGAAGTCGCCCACGACCTGTTCATCTCCATCAAAACCGTCGAGACGCACGTCAGCTCGGTCCTGCGCAAGCTCCAGCTCTCCAACCGCAATGAGCTGACACGCTGGGCCATGCAACGACACATCGTGTGAGGTCAGCTTCCTTTTGCGCGCGCCGATCATCGCCCGCTGGTCCGGCGTGCCTACAATGGAATCCCGAGAGCGTGACAGCGCCTGACCGCCCCGCACGGACGGCCTCTTTTATTTCCGCGACCTCGGAGGACGCATGCACCGCATCGGTTTTGACAGTGATCAGTACGTCGAGATGCAGTCTCGGCACATTGCCCAGCGACGCAGTGAATTCGGCGGCAAGCTGTATTTGGAGTTCGGCGGCAAGCTGATCGACGACATGCATGCCTCGCGTGTTCTGCCCGGTTTCACGCCCGACAACAAGGTGCGTATGCTGCGCGAACTGGCCGACGAAGTCGAGATCATCGTGGCCGTCAACGCCAAGGATTTCGCGCGCCGCAAGGTCCGCGCCGACATGGGAACCACCTACGACGACGAGGTTCTGCGTCAGATCGACGAGTTCCGCGAGCGCGGCCTGTTCGTCGGCTCCGTTGTCATCACCCAGTGGACAGACGACAACAAGGCGGCCGCCGAGGTCAAGGAACGCTTTGAGAAGCTCGGCATCCGCGTCTACCGTCATTTCCCGATTCCCGGCTACCCCTCGGACGTGGAGCGCATCGTCTCGGACGAGGGTTACGGCGCGAACGAATACGTGGAGACCAGCCGTGACCTGATCGTCGTGACGGCCCCCGGCCCGGGTTCCGGCAAGATGGCGACCTGTCTGTCGCAGCTGTATCACGACCACAAGCGCGGCATTGAGTCGGGGTATGCGAAGTGGGAGACCTTCCCGATCTGGAATATTCCGCTGGATCACCCGGTGAACATCGCCTACGAGGCCGCTACGGCCGACCTGGACGACGTCAACATGATCGACCCCTTCCACCTGGAGGCCTACGGGGTCAAGACGGTTAACTACAACCGCGACGTGGAGATTTTCCCGGTCTTGAGCCGCTTGTTCGAGAAGATCCTCGGCGCTTCCCCGTACAAGAGCCCCACGGATATGGGCGTGAACATGGCTGGCAAGTGCATCGTCGACGACGAGGCCTGCAAGGAGGCGTCGCGCCAGGAGATCATCCGCCGCTACTACAAGGCCCTCGTGACCGAGAAGAAGGAGATGAGTGAGCCGGTGCAGTCGGCCCGCATCTCCCTGCTGATGAGCCGCGTCGGCGTGGGCCGCATGGACCGCCCGGTCGTGCGCCCCGCCCTGGAGCTGGCCGAGGCCACGGGTCAGCCCGCCGCCGCAATGGAGCTGCCCGACGGTCAGATCGTCACGGGCAAGACCTCGGCGCTGCTGGGCTGCTCCTCGGCGATGCTGCTCAACGCGCTCAAGAAGCTCGCGGGCCTGCCCGACGAGGTCCAGCTCCTGGCCCCGCAGTCGATCGAGCCGATCCAGCGCCTCAAGACTCACGACTTGGGTTCTCGCAACCCGCGCCTGCACACCGACGAGGTCCTCATCGCGCTCGCGGTCAGCGCCAACGGTGACGACAACGCGCGACGCGCCCTGGATAAGCTGAGTTCGCTGCGCGACTGCGACGTGCACGAGTCGGTCATCCTGGGTCCCGTGGACGAGGGCATCTTCCGCTCCCTGGGCATCCAGGTGACGACCGAACCGGTGTATGCGACGAAGTCGCTGTACCGCAAGAAGTAATCACTTCGACGAGGCCGGGGTTTCTATCGCGTATGAGCGCGGGGAGGCCCCGGCCTCGTCGCGAACCGCCCTTTGAACTGCCTCCCGTTTCTTGGACATTGAAATTGAAGTCCAGGGAATGGAAGGCTTTTCATGCTTGTGAGGGTGGGGCGGTTTAGGCTTGGAGGCGATGAGTGATGCGACTTCTTTGCCTGACCTTGGTTTCTTGATCGGCTCCGATGGGGGATTCCAGGACGACTACGTGCCGCCGGAGGTTCCCGCCTTCGACGTGGAGGACGCCCTGGGAGCCGACTACGACGGGTGGCCCGAGAGTGGTGTGCCCGGCGGCGAGTCGGGGGAGTCTTCCGCGTGGGAGCCTGCCCAGGCCTCGTTCGAGTCCTCCTGGAACCAACCCCATCGCCCCAGTGTGGACCCCGATTCCCTCACGCGCGGCCTGAACGACCGTCAGCGCGAGGCCGTCACTCACGCGGGATCGCCGCTGCTGATCCTGGCGGGCGCGGGTTCCGGCAAGACGCGCGTTCTCACGCACCGCATCGCCTACCTGCTGGCCACGGGACGAGCGCGGGCGGGGCAGATCCTCGCGATCACGTTCACGAACAAGGCAGCCGCCGAGATGCGCGAACGCGCGGGTTCCCTCGTGGGGGACGACGCGCGGCGCATGTGGGTGTCGACCTTCCACTCGGCGTGCGTGCGCCTGCTGCGCTACGAGCACGAGGCGGCGGGCCTGTCCTCGTCGTTCACGATCTACGACGCGCAGGACTCTCAACGCCTCATCCAGATGGTCCTCAAGGCGCAGGACGTCGACATTAAGCGCTTCACCCCGAAGATGGTGGCGGCGCGCATCTCGGACGCGAAGAACGAGCTGATCGGCCCGGCGCGCTACGCGGACCTGGCAGGCAAGGACCCGGTGTCGCGTATCGTCGCGGCCGCCTACGTCGAGTACGACAAGCGTATGCGCGCCTCGAACGCGCTGGATTTCGACGACCTCATCATGCGTACGGTTGAACTGCTGCGCGACAACCCGCTGATCGCCGAGCACTATCACCGGCGATTCCGCCACATCCTGGTCGACGAGTACCAGGACACGAACCACGCCCAGTACGTCCTCGTGAGAGCCCTCGTGGGCGATGGCACCGACGGCGTCGAACCCGCCGAGCTGACGGTCGTCGGCGACTCGGACCAATCGATCTACGCCTTCCGAGGGGCCACGATCCGCAACATCGAAGAGTTCGAGCGCGACTTCGCGGGCGCGCGCACCATCCTGCTCGAGCAGAACTACCGCTCGACGCAGAACATCCTGTCGGCCGCGAACGCCGTCATCGCCCGCAACACGGGGCGCCGCGCAAAAAACCTGTGGACGGCCTCGGGCGACGGCGCGCTCATCACCCTGGACGCCGCGGACTCCGAGCACGACGAGGCCCGCTTCGTCGTCGGCGAGATTGATCGCCTGGCCGAGACCGGCACCGACTGGGGCGACATCGCGATCTTCTACCGGACGAACGCCCAGTCCCGCGCGCTCGAAGAACTCCTCGTGCGCCAAGGCATCCCGTATCGCGTCGTCGGCGGCACCCGCTTCTACGAGCGCCGCGAAATCAAGGACGCGCTGGCCTACCTGCAGGTCATCTCCAACCCCGACGACACGGTCGCCGCCCGCCGCATCCTCAACGTCCCCAAGCGCGGCATCGGCGCCAAGGCCGAAGAAGCCATCGCCGCGCACGCCGCCCGCTATGGCATCTCGTTTGGTGCGGCCCTGCGCCACCTGTGGCTGCGCGCCGGGTGCCCCGCCGGTGAGGGCGAGGGGATCGACGTTGACGCGCTCGCTCGTTCCGCGTCCCCGGACGAGGCCTCGGCCGGGTCTTCGGCTCCCACGTCCTCCGCTCAGGGGGCGGGGGAGAACCCGGCGGCAAGCGCCGCTGAGGATAAGAGCGCGGCTGCGGCCCCGGCCTCGTCCCAGACGACGCCGGAGGCAACCGAAGTCACGGATTCTGCTCGCGCCCCTGATCCCGCGAGCGCCCCTGATCCCGCGAGCGTGCCTGAGGTCGTGGGCATCACCGCCCGCGCTGCGAAGTCGGCGGCCGCTTTCTGGGGACTCATCGAGACGCTGCGCGCTGCTGAATTCCGCGGCGCTTCCCAGGCCGACATCCTCGAAGAAGTCCTCGACCGCACGGGCTACCTCGCGGAGTTGCGCCGCAGCGACGATCCGCAGGACGCTTCGCGCGTCGAAAACCTGGCGGAACTGCACTCGGTCGCGGGTGCCTTCGCGGCCGAAGCGCCCGGCGGTACCCTCGCGGACTTCCTTGAGCGCGTCGCTCTCGTTGCCGACTCGGACCAGGTGCCCGCGGAGGGCGAGCGCGGCGGGCAAGTCACCCTCATGACCGTGCACACCGCCAAGGGCCTCGAATTTCCGGTCGTGTTCGTTACCGGCATGGAGGACGGCACCTTCCCGCACCAGCGCAGCCTCGGGGACGAGAGCGAGCTGGAGGAGGAACGCCGTCTGGCGTACGTGGCGATCACGCGTGCGCGCGAGCGCCTCTACCTGACGCGCGCGGCCGTTCGTAGCGCCTGGGGGACGCCGCAGGAGATGCCGCCGTCGCGATTCCTTGACGACATTCCCGCCGAGTTGCTCGACGTGCGCCGCGCCGCCACGTCGGGGGAGCGCATGCGTGCCTCCTACGGCGGATCCTACGGGTTCGGATCGTACGGCTCAGGTTCCCACGGGCGCTCGCGCGGATCCGATGGGCGCGACCCGTGGGGCGATACCGACACGGGTGCCTTCGGGTCGGGGCGTCGGGGTGCGGCCGCCCAGCCGTCCGGCGTGCGCAAGGTGACCCGCATGGGCGTTGCCTCCACTGCTAAGCCGGCCGACGACAAGCCGGTGCTCTCGCTCAAGGTCGGGGATCGCATTAAGCACGCGACCCTGGGGGTCGGCACCGTCACCGGCGTCGAAGGGGAGGGGCCGCGCACCGTGGCTCGCATCTGTTTCGATATGGGCGAGAAGCGCCTCCTCGTGCGCATGGCCCCGATGGAAAAGATTTCCTAGCGTTTCCCCCTCGGGGGCGGGCTGCTTGGCGTGCCCGTGGGCGGCGGCCTGCCCGTGAGCTGTCCGCGCTGCGAGCTTCGCTCGGCGCGTCGGATCCTCGTGTCGCGACAATCCCCCCGTTTGGTGACGGCGAGATCGTAGTTCGAGGTGGTGTCGCGCCCAAAGTGCAGACCACCTCGGCGAAAAACGCTGAAAACGGGCTGTTATGGGCGAAGTGGTCTGCGTTTTGGGCGCAATGGTGTCAGAGTGTGCCGTCATGCGGCATTGAGAAGTGTCAGGTGGTCGGGGCACCACAAACTATCCGCCCCAACGACGCCAGCAGCCCGCCTCGCAACGCAAAGCAACGTCAAAGGAAAAGCGTGCTCGGGTCAAGGCTGCGACAAACCTTGATAATGTGCAGGAACGAGGGCAATCCCACCGGTCCCACGCTAGAATTATTGCGCTGACCACACCACGTTCAACGGAGGGAATAAGGTGGATCTTTACGAGTACCAGGCTAGGCAGATGTTCAAGGAGCACGGGGTGCCCGTGCTTGACTACCGCCTGGCGTCGACTCCCGAGGAGGCGCGTGAGGGTGCGCGCGAGCTGCTGGCGGAGGGTGCCTCCCTGCTGGTTGTCAAGGCTCAGGTGAAGACGGGTGGCCGCGGCAAGGCCGGTGGCGTCAAGCTCGCTCACACCGCCGACGAGGCCTACGAGAAGGCTGAGGCGATCCTCGGCCTCGACATTAAGGGCCACATCGTGAAGAAGGTCATGATTGCGGTCGGCGCGGACATCGCCGCCGAATACTACTTCTCGATCCTGCTGGACCGTTCGAACCGTCGCCACCTGGCGATGTGCTCGCGTGAGGGCGGCATGGACATCGAGACCCTCGCGAAGGAACGCCCTGAGGCCCTGGCTCGCGTGCCTCTCGACCCGGTCGTCGGCATCGACGCCGAGGTCGCTCGTCGTATCGCCATGGAAGCGGGTTTCGACGAGGCCACGGCGCAGGCCATCGCCCCGGTCCTCGAGACCCTGTGGGCCGTCTACCGCGATGAGGATGCGACCCTGGTTGAGGTCAACCCGTTGGTCTCCAGCCCCGACGGCTCCGTGTGGGCTGTGGACGGCAAGGTGACCCTCGACGACAACGCGCGCTTCCGCCACCCTGGCCACGCCGAGCTGGTGGACGTGGCGACGCAGGATCCGCGCGAGGCCGCCGCGAAGGCAGCCGGACTCAACTATGTGCGCCTGGAAGGCCAAGTTGGCGTGATCGGTAACGGCGCGGGCCTCGTCATGTCGACGCTCGACGTGGTCGCGATGGCCGGCGAGGAGTTTGGTGGCATGAAGCCCGCGAACTTCCTTGACATCGGCGGCGGTGCCTCGGCTGAGGTCATGGCCAAGGGCCTGGACATCATCCTCGGCGATGAGCAGGTCCGTTCCGTGTTCGTTAACGTCTTCGGCGGCATCACTGCCTGCGACCAGGTCGCTCGCGGCATCATCGGCGCGCTCGAGACGCTGGGGGATGCGGCCTCCAAGCCGTTGGTCGTGCGCCTCGATGGCAACAAGGTCGAGGAGGGGCGCGCGATCCTCGAGCAGGCCGCGCACCCGCTCGTCCACATGGAAGAAACGATGGATGGGGCGGCCCGGCGCGCAGCCGAGCTCGCAGCCCAGGAGCCGTCGAAGTAACGACCCGAGAACCGCAGGAGAACACCCATGACTATTTTCGTCAACTCTGACACCCGGGTCATCGTCCAGGGCATGACCGGTGCCGAGGGCCGCAAGCACACTCAGCGTATGCTCAGCGCCGGCACGGCCATCGTGGGCGGTACGAACCCGCGCAAGGCCGGCACGACCGTCACTTTCGACGTGCAGGGCTACGGCCCGGGCGCGGACAAGGTCACCGACGGCCAGGTCGAGATCCCCGTCTTCGGCACGGTTGCCGAGGCCCGCGAGGCCACCGGCGCGAACGCCTCCGTCATCTTCGTCCCCCCGGCCTTCGCGAAGGGTGCTGCCCTGGAGGCCATCGAGGCGGGTATTGAGACGATTGTTCTCATCACCGAGGGCATCCCCGTCCAGGACTCGACCATCGTCGTTGAGCGCGCGCTCGAGGCGGGCGTGCGTTTGATTGGCCCGAACTGCCCCGGCATCATCTCGCCCGTGCAGGCGAACCTGGGCATCACCCCGGCGGACATCACGGGTCCGGGCCGACTCGGCCTCGTCTCGAAGTCCGGCACACTGACCTACCAGCTCATGTACGAGCTGCGCGACTTTGGCTTCACGACGTGCCTGGGTATTGGCGGCGACCCGGTCGTGGGCACCACCCACATTGACGCGCTGGCTGCTTTCGAGGCGGACCCCGATACGGATCTCGTCATTATGATCGGCGAGATTGGCGGCGACGCCGAGGAGCGCGCGGCAGCGTGGATTCAGGAGAACATGACGAAGCCCGTTGTTGCCTACATCGCTGGCTTCACGGCTCCGGAGGGTAAGACGATGGGCCACGCGGGCGCGATTGTCTCCGGTTCATCCGGCACGGCCGCGGCGAAGGCGGAGGCGCTCGAGGCCGTGGGGGTACGCGTGGGTCGCACTCCTTCGCAGACGGCGCAGATCGCTCGTGAGATCCTCTCGCGATAACGTCACAGCTTGAATCGGCCCGGGGTCGGCGCGCAGCGTCGCGGCCCCGGGCCGATTCTGTCACCATTGGCCTGTGAGTGAGCGCATCAGAGAAGTACCGATCACCCGACGGACGACAACCACGTATGTGGCGGGTCGAGCGACCATTCGCGTCAGGGTCCCAAAGGGATGGGCGCGTGGCCTCGTCGCGGGCGTGGAGGCGGCCTTCGCGGGGTGGGCGATTACGACCGTGACCACGATGATCGTCTACCTGTCGCTGCGCTCGAACACGTGGATGAGTGACACGCTGCCGCGTGATGCGCTGGCGTTGGGCGGTGACCTGTGGGTGGCGACCCTGGGGGGTACGTCGGTGGCCGGGGGAGTGTCCTACCGTGTGATTCCGACGCTTTTTGGTGCGCTGTTGATCCTCCTCGTGCGGCTTTTGTTGCGTACGACGACGGGGTTTCCGCGGTCGTCGGCGTTGTTTGCGGTGCCCGGGTTCCTCCTGACCGCGTGGTTTCTGGCGGGTACGTCGGGGGTTCATTCGCAGTGGTGGACGGGTACGGTCGGCGCGGTTCTGATTCCTCTCATCGGGTCGGGTTGGTTCGTGGTATCCAGTTATTCGCGTGATTCTGAGGCCCCGTCGATGCAGCATTGGATTTCTGGTGGCTTCAAGATGGGTGGCCTCGTGAGTCTGGTGACGGTGGTCGCGGCTGCCGCTGCGGCGGTGGTCGCGCTGGTGGCGGGCTGGAGTCGTGCGAGTGGCATCCAGGAGCTGCTGGGCGCCTCGTCGCTGGTGGATACGACGTTTATTGTGGGCGCGCAGGCGCTGTTTGCCCCCACGGCGATGGCCTGGGCGGCGGCCTGGTGGTCGGGCTCGGGTTTCATGACGGCGACGGATTCGCTGCATTCGCCGACGGTCGTGGACGCGGGGCCGATTCCGCCGATTCCGCTGCTGGGGACGGTCCCGGAGACGGCTCCCGGCAGCTGGGTGGTTTGTGTGCCGGTCGTGTTGGGTATCGCTTGTGGCGTTGCCTCGGCGCGCTTGTATCGGCGTTCTCACCTGTTGCATCAGAGCGCACAGGGTCTTCTGGCCTCGGTTGTGTTCGTCTCGGTTGCTTCGCTGTGGATGTGGAGCGCGACGATGAGCATGGGGTCGGTGCGCTTGGCGTTCATGGGGCCGCTTGTGGGGCGGTCGACGTTGTATTTGTTCTTGGAGGTTGCGCTGCCGGCGATGCTCGTGCCGCTTGTCACGCATCCGACGACGCTGGCTTTGGTGGGGCAGAGTGCGGGCCGCGTGCGCTTCGAGGGTGAGGCCCTGCGCCGCCGCCATGCTGAGCGTTCGTCGCGTGAGACGGCCACGGCTTCGTTGATCGAGGGGGACGAGGCTTGGGCTGAGCGCAGGGATGACGCGGGGTCGGCGGACGCGACGGAGGTCGGTGAGCCGTGGGCTGAGTCCGCTGAGGCCGTTCAGCCTGACAAGCCGCGGGCCGCGTGGAGGAACCGTGCGGCGTGGGCTGAGTCGGTGAAGGGGGCGAAGCGGCGGGTCAGGCGTCAGAAGCGCATGGCCTGGGCTGAGCCCGCTGACAAGGATGACGAGGGTGACACGGATGACCCCGAGGCGCAGGGGACGAAGGGTGAGGGCCTGAACTAGACTGGGAGGTGCCGCGACTGGCGAGGGTGGATCACCACCGGGGAGCGGCTGCATGTCCCGCGAGGCGTCGCCCGCCTGGGCGCCTGGGTTTGGCTCTTAACCTGGAGGAACTATGTCCGTCTCCCTGGACAACCTGGAACCCATCGACGTGCGCCCCATTAAGCGGGCCCTGATTTCCGTGTATGACAAGACGGGCTTGGAGGACCTTGCGCGCGCGCTGGGCGAGGCCGGTGTGGAGATTGTCTCCACTGGCTCGACGGCTGCTCGCATTGCGGCCGCGGGCGTGGCTGTTACCCCGGTTGACGACGTGACCGGCTTCCCCGAGGTGCTTGAGGGGCGCGTGAAAACCCTGCATCCCTTCATTCATTCCGGCATCCTGGCCGACCAGCGTAAGGCTGCGCACCGCGAGCAGATCGCGCAGCTGGGCATCCAGGCGTTCGACCTGGTCGTGTGTAACCTGTACCCCTTCCAGGACACGGTTGCGTCGGGTGCATCCTTTGACGAGTGCGTTGAACAGATCGATATCGGTGGCCCTTCGATGGTGCGCGCCGCGGCAAAGAATCATCCGTCGGTCGCGGTTGTGACCTCTCCGGAGCGTTACGCGGATGTCGCCGAGGCCGTGGCGGGGGAGGGCTTCACCCTCGAGCAGCGCCGTGTGCTGGCCGCTGAGGCTTTCGCCCACACGGCGACCTACGACCTGGCGATTGCTGGCTGGTTTGCCGACGAGCTGGGTCTTGAGGACGTGCGCGAGACGTTGGATGATGCCGCCGAGGCGCATCTGGACTCCTCGGATGCTGCGTTCCTGGAGTCGCTGGGCTACGAGGCCGGTGAGGACTGCGTGGTGGAGGTCGCCGAGGAGGGCGAGGCCTCGGGCATGCCCGTGTTCGTCGCGGACGCCTTCGAGCGCGTGGAGTCGCTGCGCTACGGCGAGAACCCGCATCAGGGTGCGGCCGTGTACCGCGAGATCGACGAGTCCTTCGAGGATGAATCCTTCGACGAGGAGGCCTTGGCCCCGGGCATCGCGAACGCGCGCCAGCTGCACGGCAAGGCCATGAGCTTCAACAACTACACGGACGGCGACGCCACGCTGCGCGCCGCCTACGATCACGAGCGTCCCTGCGTGGCGATCATCAAGCACGCGAATCCCTGCGGCATCGCGGTGGCCGACGACGTGGCCGAGGCGCACCGCTTGGCGCACGCCTGCGATCCCGTGTCCGCGTTCGGTGGCGTGATTGCGGTGAACCGCCCGGTGAGCGTGGAGCTGGCCCGCCAGATCGTCCCGATCTTCACCGAGGTCGTGCTAGCCCCCGACTACGAGGAGGGCGCGCTCGAGGTGCTCTCCGCGAAGAAGAACCTGCGCGTCCTGCAGGTCGAGCCCCCGGCTCGCGGTTCGTATGAGTTCAAGCAGATCAGCGGTGGCCTGCTGGTCCAGGAGCGCGACGATATTGACGCGCCCGGTGATTCCCCGGAGAACTGGACGCTCGCAGCCGGCGCTCCCGCGGACGAGGCGACGCTAGCGGACCTGGAGTTCGCGTGGCGCACGGTGCGTGCGGTGCGTTCGAATGCGATCCTGCTGGTCAAGGATGGCGCCTCGGTGGGCGTGGGCATGGGTCAGGTGAACCGCGTGGACTCGTGCAAGCTGGCGGTTGAGCGTGCGAATACGCTGGGGTCGCGCTCGACGGGTGACGCGGCGGCCTCCAACGTGGACAGCGCGGGCGGCGCTCGCGCGTCCGAGGTCGTGGCCGAGGCACCGGAGCAGCGTTCCATTGGCGCGGTTGCCGCGTCGGATGCGTTCTTCCCCTTCGCCGATGGCCTGCAGGTGCTCATCGACGCGGGCGTGAAGGCCGTCGTTCAGCCCGGTGGCTCCGTGCGCGACCAGGAGTCGATTGACGCGGCGAACGCTGCGGGCATCACGATGTACCTGACGGGCACGCGTCACTTCGCGCACTGATCTATCCCGTTCGTGGGTCTCAGGGGGGGCGAGCGCCAGTGTGGCGCTCGCCCCCCTGTGATGTGCTCGGGTGTGCTTGACAGGGAGTGGCGAGCAGCATATCGTTCAATTATTGAATGAAAGGCCGTTGGCCCTGTTGAAAGGTGTCGTATGACCACTCTGACCGCTTCCCCCGTCGCCGCGCGCGAGAATCGCGTTCTCGCCGACCGTCTTGGCGGCACGCTCGTCCGCGAGATTGCTCTGATCGCCGCTGGCACGCTCGCCATGATCGTCCTGGCCCGCATCTCGGTCCCGCTGCCCTTCACGCCTGTGCCCGTCTCGCTCGGTACACTCGGTGCCCTGTCTGTGGGTACAACCCTGGGTGCGCGCCGAGGCCTCGTCTCCGTCGGCGCGTACGCCCTCCTCGGTATCGCGGGCGCTCCGGTCTTCACCGGTACGAACGTCGGCTGGGCCTTCGCTTCCTTCGGCTACATCCTCGGCTACTTCCTCGCCGTCGCAATCGCGGGTCTGGCCGCCCAGCGCGGTGCGGACCGCCGCGTGCTCACCATGGCTCCGGCCGCGCTCGTCTCCCTCTTCTCTGTATACATCCTGGGCCTGGCGTGGATGATCCCCTTCACCCACATGACGTTTGCGCAGGGCCTGGTTAAGGGCTTCGTTCCCTTCATCATCGGCGACCTTGTCAAGGCCGCCGTCGCCACCGGAGCCTTCCCGATGCTGCGCTCCTTCTTCCGCTGATACCACGCCTTCGGGCGTGACTCGAGTCGGCCTCGTCCCTACCGGGGGCGGGGTCGCTCCCGTATTCGCGGGTAAAAGGGCGGTGACATGCGCTATGGTGTGCGACGGTGCGGGGTGTGCGCGGGTAGCATTAGGAGGGTGAACGCTACTGACATGCACCCCGTCCTCGTCGTCGACTTCGGCGCGCAGTATGCCCAGCTGATCGCGCGCCGCGTGCGTGAGGCCAACGTCTACTCCGAGATCGTCCCCCACACCATGAGCGTGGCGGACATGCTCGCCAAGGAGCCCGCCGCCATCATCCTGTCCGGCGGCCCGTCCTCCGTGTACGAGGAGGGTGCTCCCTCCGTCGATCCCGCGATTTTCGAGGCCGGCGTGCCCGTCTTGGGCATCTGCTACGGCTTCCAGACCATGGCCCACGCGCTCGGCGGCACCGTGGGTCGCACGGGCACCCGCGAGTACGGGCACACCGAGGCTACCGTGACCGGTGACTCCTGCCTGTTCGGTGGCACCCCCGACGACCAGATCGTGTGGATGAGCCACGGCGACGCCGTCCAGGGTGCGCCCGAGGGCTTCACCGTCACCGCGTCTACGACCGAGACCCCTGTCGCGGCCTTCGAGTCGCGCGAGCGTCGCCTCTACGGCCTGCAGTGGCACCCCGAGGTGGGACACTCCCAGTTCGGTCAGGACACGCTGAAGAACTTCCTGTACGAGGGTGCGGGCATCACACCCACGTGGACCGCCGGGTCCATCGTGGACGAGCAGGTCGAGAAGATTCGCGAGCAGGTTGGCGACGCGCAGGTCATCTGCGCTCTGTCCGGTGGCGTGGACTCCTCCGTGGCCGCGGCGCTCGTGCACAAGGCCGTCGGCGACCAGCTGACGTGTTTCTTCATCGATCACGGCCTGCTGCGCGCGGGCGAGCGCGAGCAGGTCGAGAACGATTACGCGCGCGGCATGGGTATCCGCGTCATCACGTGTGACGAGTCCGAGCGCTTCCTGTCCGCCCTGGCCGGCGTCACCGAGCCCGAGGCGAAGCGTAAGATCATCGGCCGCGAGTTCATCCGCTCCTTCGAGGCCGCCCAGAAGCAGGTCATCGAAGAGGTTGGTGCCGCCGGCGGCGAGGTGAAGTTCCTCGTCCAGGGCACCCTGTACCCCGACGTCGTCGAGTCCGGTGGCGGCGAGGGCGCGGCCAATATTAAGAGCCACCACAACGTGGGCGGTCTGCCTGAGGATATGACCTTCGAGCTGGTCGAGCCCCTGCGCACCCTCTTCAAGGACGAGGTGCGCGCGGTCGGCCGCGAGCTGGGCCTGCCCGACTACCTGGTGAACCGTCAGCCCTTCCCGGGCCCCGGCCTCGGCATTCGCATCATTGGCGAGGTGACGCGCGAGCGCCTGGATATCCTGCGCGCCGCTGACCTGATTGCTCGCGAGGAGCTTACGGCGGCCGGCCTGGATCAGGAGATCTGGCAGTGCCCGGTCGTCCTGCTCGCCGACGTCCGCTCCGTGGGCGTTCAGGGTGACGGTCGCACCTACGGCCACCCGATCGTGCTGCGCCCCGTGTCCTCCGAGGACGCGATGACGGCCGACTGGACGCGCCTGCCCTACGACGTCCTGGCCCGCATCTCGACGCGCATCACCAACTCGGTGCCCGAGGTCAACCGCGTCGTCCTCGACGTGACCTCCAAGCCACCGGCCACTATCGAGTGGGAGTGAGTATGTATTTCAATCTCATCATTAGAGCTGATGAATCTGAGCCGATGCTTGATTCTAGAATGTTTGAGTCCACGGACTACGAAATTAAGCGGTTGTTTGAGCGGAATGGTAAGCCTGATCTGAGAGCACTCTGTGATTTGCCTACTATTATGGTGAAAGAGTTTGGGCCGCAGACCGGGAAGCAAACTGCGCGTATTGGGTATATCGACTCTCCATCTATGTGTCCGACAATGAAGAATCCGATTTGTTGTTTTCCTTCAGATTTACTGATAGAAACACAGATCCTTGGGGATGAAACGTACACTCCGAATCAATTGAAGTGGGTAGGGCAGCGTACGCGCTGGACGGTGTTTGAGGGTGACCCTTTTCGTACTTTGTTTGCTGATGGTCAGCTTGAGCTGGAAAATCTGGACCACTCTTTGGTAATCGACGAAACGCTGGTTGCAGTTATGATGCCCTTCAATGATGATCACTCCGTGGATCCTGTGTATCGTGCGATACGGGAAGGTGTTGAAGCTGCAGGCAAGAGTGCGAAGCGTGTCGATGAGATTATGACGGCAACGAAAATACCCGATGATGTAAAAGAGCTAATTCGCACCTCTTCCGCTGTAGTTATCGATTTGACGGAGTTGAACCCCAATGTCGTATATGAGCTTGGATTTGCGGACGCCTTGGGTAAGAAAGCAATCCTAATAAATAAGGGAAAAGTGGCGGGATTGCCTTTTGATTTTGCTGCAAGTCGAGTTTTTGCATACGAAAGAAACCAGGCTGGGCTCCAAGATCTTTCTGAAAGGCTTAAGCAAGTCATTCAATCCTAGAGGCTTCGTTGTTTCTGCCGCTCAAGATTATTTTGAGGGAAGATATTCCCTGTGGCGGTGTTATTTTTCGAACCGATGAAATGCGTATGTGCATTTCTTTACCTGGCCTTCGTTCCCTGATTTGTGGGACGAAGACCGGGCGAAACTTGTAGTCACGGTCGTCGAAGTTAAAGCGCGCGTGCCAGATCTCCCATGCTGCGGGCGCTGGCTCACTCGCCGTCATCCCAGTCTCCCGGGAGTTGCGCGACTCCGCTTGAGTCCAGGGTGGGGCGATAGGCGTAGCGCTCAAGCCTGTCGAACGTGGGGGTCTCGGGGCGCATATCGAAGGGAAGGCCACCAAACTCAATCGATTTGGCCAGGAAGATGTTGATCGCATCCGACAGGCTAATGCCCCAGCGTGCGTAGACGGCTGCGGCGTCGGCCTTGATCTGTGCGGTCGTGCGGGTCTTCACCTCGGCGGTGCGGGTCATCGTCGGCATGGTCGCTCCTTTCTCTACCTGCATTATAGTCCCTGACTGGTGCTGGTATGGGGCCATTGTGGGGCAGTATGGACTAGTAGTAGGAAGTTTCCTCTTGATCTGAGGCCAGATTCTGGCCATAATTATGGCTAAGGTCGAAAGGAATAGAATGTCGACACTGACTATGGGGCTCGCCGAGGCGAAGAACAACTTTTCGCGAGTGACAGCAGAGGTGAATAGGACGGGGAAGCCTGTCACGATCCTCAAGAACAACAGGCCGTGGGTGGTCATTCAACCGGCGCAGCAGTCTGAGAGTGCTGTCGATGTCGCTGTTGATTTCATGGATGCCTACGCGGACGTGTTTGAAGAGCTCGCGAAGTGAACGTTGTCGCGTTTTCTCGGGATGATGTGTGTGCCATCCATTCGGCTGCGATTGCTCGCTTCGGTGGTCTTGATGGCGTGCGTGACGAGGGGATGCTGGCCTCGGCTCTCGCCCAGCCCTTCCAAACTTTCGGGGGTGAGGAGCTCTATCCGAGTGCAGTCGAGAAGGCGTGTCGGTACGCTGTTGGGATCATTTCGGGGCATCCCTTCCTGGACGGAAATAAGCGAACTGGTGCTGCTCTGTTAGGTACGTATCTCAGGATGTGTGGTGTCGGTTTTGCACCTGACCATGCGGAGTTCCTTTCAGCCATGCTCGGGGTAGCTGATGGGTCTATGAGTTACGAGGAACTCGTGGACTGGGTAAGGATCAACGTGGGGTAATCGCCTTCGGGTGTTGTGTTGGTGATTCAGTGGTGGAGGATTCCGTGGAGTAGGGTTCGTCGTAGAGAACCAGTAGTTGTTGATCAAGGAGGATGACACGTGGATCTGCTCGCATACATGCGCTCGCAGGACACCATCACGCAGGAGGAATGGGAATGTACATTCGAGGAGGATGCTCGGGAAATTCTTGTTCTGCTCGCTGGTGGTGCAGGTGCCGGCAAGAGGAACGGATTCTGGGACATCTCGCACTACTTCTTAGCGTATGTTGACTGTGCGACTGGTGCCCTGCACGTGAATCAAGGCCGCTTGGTCTACCCTTTGAGTGACGAGCAATATGCCGCGGGTAACGTGCTAGGTCGCTTTCCTGAGCAGGTCATTTATCGCGTGAAGGCGCGCAAGAAGAAGTCTGAAGAAGTGCCCGAGGGTATGACCGCCTCCTGGCGCAACCAGTTCCTCATCGTGGAAATCCTCGGGGAGGATGCTGCGTGCCCGGAGGTGGAGGAGGTCCTGGCGGAGTACCTCAGGCCGGTTGTTCTAAGCGATGAGGTGCTGGGAGAACTCACTCTGAACAAGGAATTGGACCTGTTCGATGGGGATGTCTCGTGGCGAGGAGAGCGGATCTCTGTATCTCTGGAGGTCGATTCGGGTTGCGAGGAAACCTGGAAACAAGCCGTGCAAGCGATGAAGACGATGCTGGCGGACCAGGAGCGGTGGGACCGTGACATGCGGGCGTTCGCTGCGCGTGAGCTGACCGAACTTGCATGCGAATGGCGCGATTCTGCCGACGAGGACGTTCCGGAGATTACGGAAGAGAGCTTCACTCGCCGAATCAAACTGAGCAGCATCGTGATGGACGCCGACGGTTCATTTTCCGCATACTTCGACGATGATGACATGTTCTTCGGGCATTGCGTCACCGCATACGGAACTCTGACGGACGGGGTGACCGCGGCGAATATGGAGGGGTGAGTACTGGCTGCTGGAGGTGAGGTGATGATTCGTGGGCGTGTATGCGCCGAACCTTCTCTGGTCGGCGCCGATGCATCAGTTCCCGTGTTTGTAAGTCTCGGCTTTGTTCTCGTTTCGTTGGACCGGGCCGAGGCTGTTCTCTGATGAGGAGAGTAGACCCGAGTCAAAACAGACGTATATACACCAATCATGATAATGTGATGTGTAAACGTCTGCAAAGGGGTGGTCTCCGTGAGGGTGGATGAGCTCGTCGACTTCGTCGCGCTCGTGGGTGGTGTTGCTTCTTCTTCTCAGCTGAAATCTGCAGGATTCTCGGCTGGACTCATTGCGCATGCTAGTGAGGGCGGTCGCATTGAGCGGCTCACGCGAGGAGTTTACTGCACTCCAGATGTCTTTGACGATGACTTTCTTGTGATTAGTGCCCGGTGGAAAAAGAGTATTTTCTCCCATGCCAGCGCCCTGTATCTCAATGGACTGTCGGATCGTCTGCCTGTCGCACAGTCCGTGACAGTGCCGCGGGGATATAACTCTGTGAAGATGGCTCAGGAATTTCCGGGTATTCAGGTTCATTGGGTGCGGCCTGACCTATACGAACTTGGCGTAACGTGCCTTGTAACGCCTTTCGGTAACACAGTGAGGAGTTATGGTGCTGAGCGCGCAATCGCCGACCTGATTCGGGAAAGGAAGGCTGGAACTGTCGATGCTCAGCTTATGCAAGATGCTATCGGAGGGTACTTTCGGAGGGGGTGAGAAGGACTTGCAAGGGTTGACTGATATGTGCTCAGCTCTTGGAGTACGTCGTGAGTTGCAGGTGTATCTGGAGGTGTTGTAATCATGGCGATTCGTAACGATGCGAGTCTGCGTGGAAAGATTCGAGCAATTGCGAAGAGAGAGGGGTTGCGCCCTCAAGAAGTCCTGCAGATGTTTCTATTTGAACATTTGCTGCTTCGTCTCGAGAAAACGTCGTATGTTGATAAGTTCATTCTCAAGGTGGCCTGCTGATTTCTTCGATGATTGGTGTCTCTCTGCGTACGACGATGGATATGGATACAACTGTTGTTGGTATGCCTCTTGATCGCGACTCTATTGAGCAAACGATGGGGCAGATCTGCTCTGTTGATGTCGGTGACGGAATGGAATACATCTTCGAGCGGGTCGAGTCAATCAGAACAGATGACGAATATCCAAATTGGCGTGCTCATATTATGGTCAGGTATGGAAGAATGAATGCGCCAATTAAAGTTGATATCACAACAGGTGATTCCATCGTTCCTGCGGAGGTTGAGTATCCGTATCCGATGCTGTTCGAAGATCGCGCAATAAGGCTTATGTCTTATCCTGTGGCGACGATTCTCGCTGAGAAGTTTGAAACGGTCGTCAGCAGAGGTGTTGCCAATACACGTGGGAGGGACTTCTATGACATTTACGTATTCTTGAATACTCGTGGTGATCAGATTGAATATGGCCAGGTCAAGCGTGCCCTCGAGGCAACAGCGCGCAAAAGGGGAACGTCTGCTTTTGTTGCCGATTATAGAAGTCGACTAGAGAAGGTGCGGCTTTCCGATGATATGCTGGCAGTATGGGAATCTTATGTGAGATCGGCGCCTTACGCATCCGACATTTCCTTCGATGATGTGGTGAGTGCCGCAGTGCGGCTTGGTAACTTGGTGTCTGCGTGATTCGCCATTCCTGGTAACCGGATGAAGGATTCATCATAGTTGAGTGTGAGGAGGGGGCCAGTCTCGTGAGAGGCCTCGGCCGTAGGTGGTTACACCCGGCGTGCATCCCCGCGCAGGTAGAGGGCCAGACTGATCATGTCGGCCCCGATGAGGGCTACGCCGAAAGCTGCGTTCGCGGACAGGTTGATTATGGGGATGCCCATGAGCATGCGGCACATGTAGGGGATTAGCCAGATTGTCCACACGGCGATGCTAGTCATGGCCGAAGCATTCCATCGAGTCTGCTCGAACCTTCCGGTGAGATTCGCTCTCACTGTCGATGCCTAGGGGGGCATGGCCATGAACAACAAGGCCCCCTTGTTTACGCCACGAGGCCTGCCCCGCCAAGCAGGGTAGGCCTCGCTAGTGCGCGTGGAGCCGCTAACGAAATGGTCGGTGCACGGTCATGCCATACTCGCGCGCTGGTGTGAGTGGGCTTAGGCTGGTGTTGTTGACACTTCGTGAAGCGGGTGCGTGTGCCTGCGGAGAGTGAGGTGCCTGTTATGGGAACTCGTCGTCGTTTTACGCCGGAGTATCGTCGTGATGTTGCGTGCCTGGTGTTGGATACGGGGTCTACGATCGCGTCTGTGGCCCGGGATTGAGGGCTGGGTGAATCGGTGGTGGGCCGGTGGGTCAAACTCGAACGTGAGAGGCGCCAGGCCGCCCAGCAGGGGCGCCCTGATCCGCGCGAGATGGAAGCTGAGATCACGGCTCTGCGTCGGCGGGTGCGCGAGTTGGAGAAGGAGAACGAGTTCTTGGGAAAAGCCAGCGCCTTCTTCGCGTCTCGGCACCAAAACACCAGCGCTTTGAACTGATGGACGCGCAGAAGGGCTTCCTACTCAATCACCTTGATGGCCAAGGTTTTAGGGGTCGCGCGCGCAGGCTATTACGCGTGGAAAAACCGAGCGTCCCACAGGGGTGAGCGCGCGCTGGCGCGCAGGCGTTTGGATGAGGCGGTGGCCTGGAACACGAGGTGTCGGGTGGCACCTATGGGGCTCCTCGCATCCGCCATGCTCTGACGCGCGCGGGCGTGGATGTAGGTGTGCGTGCGGTCGCCGCGTCGATGCTCCGCCAAGGCCTCACAGGCCTGAACACGCACCCGCGCCCGAAGCGCGGCGGGCGCGGACCTGTGGCCCATGAGGACCACTGCGCCCGCCAGTGGGACCAAGGCGCCCTGGATCGGGTGTGGATCACGGATTTCACCTACCTGCGCTGCGCCCAAGGCTGGGTCTACCTGTGCGCCGTGCGCGATGCGCACTCGCGTCGAGTGCTCGGATACGCCATGGGTGAGCAGCAAAGCACCGACCTGGTCATCACCGCGCTCGACATGGCCGCTACCACCCGCGGCGGCTTCCCCACAGGGGTCGTGCTCCATGCTGATCGGGGAACACAGTTCACCTCCCAGAAACTGGCCGCCTACATGCGCGCCGTGAAAGGAACCGTGTCGATGGGGCAGGCCGGGGTGTGCTGGGATAACGCCATGGCCGAATCCTTTTGGGCCACCCTCACAAGCGAGTACTACTACCGGCGCGCCTTCACCACCCGTGACCAGGTCTACACCGGGGTCGCCACCTGGATCGAAGACTTCTACAACCGCCGCCGCATCCACACCAGCCTGGGCGGTAGATCCCCCATCGAATACGAACTACACCAAGCGGCCTGGACAACAGTCGCATAAACAAACCGTCAACAACTTGCGCACAGGCCCAGAGTGTTACTTCTAGCCTTCCATCACGTATCTCGAAGAGGCCCTTGCGGTGGTCGCACGACCAAGCTTCCCACGTGTGAGTGTTCCTTACCTTGTCTGGCCCTCACAAGTCTAAGACCGCTGCGCGCACTGTCAGTTTTTGTGTGCGGTGATCGTGAACTGAAGGGGCAGGCGCTCTGGTTTGTCGCGAAGGTGCCAGCCTCCAGCGGAATCCTGTTCCATGAGTTCGGGCCACGGGCACCACGCAGCGCGCGGGGTCTCCTCAAGCTCATCGATCACTAAGCCCGCGTTGATGAGAGCGGTGACGATCTGGCCAAGGGAGTGATTCCACTGGTGGTTTGTTGTGTGAGTAATCCGCGGCGCATCGGGGAAATCTACGTAGCTTGAATCGTCATCCCACGTCATCGGAGCATCCTGCTCGAAGTAGGGTGCCTCAATCTTTAGCCCGTCGGAAATATCCTCCCCGATTGTCATGAACATCGGGTGGTCATCGCGGATGAAGAAGGTGCCGCCCGGCTTGAGTAGGGAAGCGATGACTTGCGCCCACCGGGCGATATTGGGCAGCCAGCATAGGACACTGATCGAGGTGTACACCAGATCGAAGTTGCCGGACACTGCTTGACGCGCGTCGTACACGTTTGCGTGAACGAACTCCACGTCAGCGCCTGCGCGTTCGGCGATGCTGCGCGCGTGGGCAAGCGAAGCCTCGGACAGGTCGAGGCCAATGATGCGAGAGGCTCCGCGGCGCGCAAACCCGATCGTGTCCGTTCCGACGTGGCATTGCAGGTGGATGACATCTTTGCCGGCGAGATCGCCGAATCGTTCGATATCTTGGGCCAGTTCAGTGCTAATGGCTGTCGGATCCTCGAGAAGGCACTGGTAGTCGCAGTAGTTGCCAGCCATGTGCAGCTCGGCGCGGTCGTCCCAGTTTTGCTCATTGTCGGAAAACCACTGTGCGTGTCTGTTCGTTTCGGTCATTTCGTTATTGTATGCAGGTGGAATGTTGGGGAGGCGTGCCCGTCCGTGCCTCGGAGCTATCGAGTCGATGCAGGAGGCGTCAGCGGGCATAGAGTGTGAGAGGGAACGCTAAGGGAGGACCTGATAACGAGGCCTACCCCGCCAAGCAGGGTAGGCCTCGTTATGTGCGCGTAGTCCGTGAGGGAATCAAATGACGCAATCGTGCGCCGCGCTTGGGCGTGCAGGGAATGGGACTACTTCTGGCCCTCCACGTCGGGCACGTATGCGAGGAACCCGGCCAAGACCTCGTCGTTGTGCTCGAAGAACGGCTTCCCCTTGTCGAGGGAGTCGATCTGGGCCATGTCCTCGTCGGTCAGCGTGAAGTCGAACAGGTCGATGTTCTGAGCGATGTGCGATGGTGTCTTCGAGCCCGGGATCACGATGTGTCCCTGCTGGATGTGCCAGCGCAGCAGTACCTGGGCGGGGGACTTGCCGTGCTTCTCGGCGAGTTCCTGGACGAGGACTTCAGTCATGATCGAGTCATTGCCGCGTCCGCCCAGCGGGTACCACGCCTGCAGCGCAATGTTGTGCTCTGCCAGGAGCGCCTTGAGCTCCGTCTGTGGGAAGTAGGGGTGGCACTCGACCTGGTTGATCGTGGGGATGACCTCGCACTCGTCGAGGATGCGCTGCGTCTGGGCGACGTCGAAGTTCGACAGGCCGATCGCGCGAATCTTGCCTTCCTTGTACGCCTTCTCGAGGATGCGGTACCCCGCGACAGTATCACCCGCGGGCTGGTGCAGGATCATCAGATCGATGTAGTCCGTGCCCAGACGCTCGAGCGTCTCGTCGACGGCGGTGGGGCGTTCGAAGAACGATGGCCAGAGCTTCGTCTCGAGGAAGATCTCATCGCGCGCCTTCGAGGACGCGCGCATTCCGCGCCCGACGGCGCGCTCGTTCACGTAGACGTTCGCCGTGTCGATCAGCGTGTAGCCATTGTCGAGTGCGTAGGTGACCGCCGACTGGGCGTCGTCCGGCTCGAGCAGGTAAGTGCCGAGGCCGACGAGGGGCATCTCGATGCCGTTGTTCAGGGTCATGCGATTCATGGGGATTCCCTTCTTCCTTACTGCATCGTGTTATGCATTGGTATCAAGCCTACTGAACTGCATGGACGCAGTTCTAGTGGGTTGCGCTCTCAGCGTATGTGTGTCCACGTGGGAATAAAATGGCGACGTTGTCAATTGGTGGGCGAGCTGCGTGTGAGGTTCTGCGGTTCTCTTTGCTGTAGGCATGCTTGGAATTATGCTGAACACCGTTCATTAATGACGGTTACGCGCAGAAAGGTGAGCGTCCCACGTGCCTAAGCAAGTGATTGACCGAGACCAGCTGATCGACGAGGCCTACCAGATCGCCTCGAATGATGGTATCTCCGCGCTTTCTGTGCGCAAGGTCGCGACCGCCTGCGGCATCGCTGTCGGCTCCGTCTACGTCTACTTCCCGACGAAGGCCGACCTGACGACCGCCGTGCTCACGCGCTTCTTCGATGAGACCTTCTCCGAGGAATTCTGCGTCGTGCGCGCAGGGGAGCGCTTCACCAGCTATGCTCGGCGCTTCCGCGCGACCCTGAGTGAGGCCCGTGCCTCCATGAGCGTCGACTGGTTCGCGGAGATGCGCCGCCTGCCCCGCAAGGAGCACGCTGCCCTCGAAGAAGTGCGAGGCCCGATGCTCGCCCACATGGAGCGTGGACTTCAGCGCGTTCTCGACGCGGACGAGGCCGTGGATCGCTCGCGCCTCGTCGGACCTATGAGTTCCGAGAGCGTTGCCCGCCTGACTCTGCGTGCCATTTTCGCCTCGCTGATGGAGGGTGCCGAGTGCGAGACGTTGTTCGCCCTCCTCGACGCCTCGCTGTACGACAGTGTGCCCGCCAATGAGAAGGAAGAGAACCGATGAGTCGACTGCACATCAAGAAGAATCAGCTGATCGCCGTGGCTGGCGTGGTCTGGCTGCTCGCTGGTCTGAATGTGGCGGTCCTGGGCGTGCGCGCGGCCATCGGCATGCGCGGCGTCGCAGCCATTGTCCTCGTTGCTATTGCTGGGGGAGCGGTTGCTGCGTTCTGTGGGTTCCACTCGATGTTCAGCAAACTCGTCAAAAAGAATTCCCAGCGCATCTACAAGCTGGAAGGTGAGCGCCACAATCCCTTCCGCTTCTTCGACCGCAGGGGCTACATCATGATGGCGATCATGATGTCCATGGGCATTGGGATGCGCGCGGCTGGTTTCTTCCCCGAGTGGTTCATCGCCTTCTTCTACACGGGCCTGGGCCTCGCCCTGAGCCTCGCCGGCACCAGTTTCCTCATGCGCGGCGTGCGCGGTCGCGCGTGGACGTTCCACGGAACCGACTGAGTGTTTCACGGGACCAACTGAGCGTTTCACGCGATCTTGGCCCAGGCCTCGTCGATGGACGAGGCCTCCTGTCGTTGGCTGCGTCGGCGTGTGGCTCATCGTGCGAATCCTGGGGCAGATAGGCCCTCTATCTGCGGGTCATCCAGTGCTAGTGTTAGCCCGTTACACGGCACTCATGAACCGGGAAGGCACATGAATTTTTATACCCTCGACTACATTGTGTCGCACCAAAGTTTGGATGCGACACGGCGTCTAGCAGCGATCATCGTCTTGCTCGTTGTGGCTCTCGCTTTTAGCGCCCTGTATTTGCATAACCGGGTGAAAACTCGCTGGCGTGACGCGGGCATTGGGCTCCTCGTGTTCTCGCTCGTCCTGCTGGGAATCCAGACCGAGCAATACCTGAAGGTCAGCGATCAGCAGTCGCAGGCGCAGCTGCTCGTGGGCTTCATGGAGGGTGTTGCCATCGATCATGGTGTCCAGGCGCGTGATGTCATGGTGAATAAGAAGTCCCTGCAAGACGGGATGATCGTGCGGTTTAACGAGGAGGACTACACCGTCCACCTCAATAATGACAACAATTCCTTCACTCTGGAACGTACGCATGTTATCGACCATGGCGTCTATGTGAACGGAGAGCGCTGACATGGACTTCTATACGCTGACGGCTATCAAGTTCGCACTCGGTATCCTCACGATGCTGCTCCAGATCAACATCTTGGGAAAGCGCGACTTCTCGCTGAATACGCCTCTCAATCAGGTGCAGAACTACGTGCTGGGTGGCATCATCGGCGGCGTTATCTATAATTCGTCGGTGACGGTGCTCCAGTTTCTGATCATCATTTTGATTTGGTCACTCGTGGTTATTGCGACGAAAATCCTCATCGATAGCAGTAAAATCTTTAAGAAGCTTGCGGCCTGTCAGCCTGAGCTGATCGTTCGTGATGGTGAAGTGGATATTGCCCGCTGCGCGAAGGTGGGAATGACCGCGGAGGGACTCAGTAGGAGCCTGCGTGAGCAGAAGATCGCCAGTGTTGGCGACGTTGCCGCAGCGATCATGGAAACCAACGGGTCTTTAACGATTCGTGTGCGCGGTGACGGCTCTAAACGCTCGCTCCTGCCGCTCGTGACCGACGGTCAGCTCGTGCCCGATGGTCTCCTGCTCGCCGGCAAAGATAAAGCGTGGATCAAGGAGGAACTCAAGAAGTTGGGGTATTCCTCGGTCAAGCAGGTGTTCCTGGGGGGAGCTCGTCTGCGGGCATCTCGAGGTGATCCCGTATCCGAAGGCAACGAGCGTGAAGAGCTAACTTCGAGGAGGCCTCGTCAATGGACGAGGCCTCCTGTCGTTATGTGGGTCATCTGCCCTTTGGTGCCACGTGATTACCGCCAGTGGCGGTATAAATTTGGCGGTAATGCTGGATGATGCTGGTGTGGCCGCGTGATCACTGGTAGATGTGTCGGCGGTGTCCGACGGAAACACTTCGATGATGAGGCGGTCGTCCTCGGTGATGCACAGGGCGCGGTAGTTGCCGATGCGGTAGCGCCACTCGCCTGATCGGTTGGCTGTGAGGCCTTTGCCGTGGATGCGGGGGTCCGAGCAGCCCTCGAGGTTTTTGCCGATCCATGACGTAATGAGTCGCGCGTCGAATCGGTCCATTTTCTTCAGTTGCTTGAGGGCTGTGTCGCTGTACTCGACGTGGTAGGGCATTTACAGGCCCAGTTCTGCGAGTATCTGCTCGTGGGTGTAGCGAACGCCGTTGTCTGCAGCGATCGCCTCGCGCAGAGTTGCAAGGTCCTGCTGGTCCTCAATCTTCTCGAAGACGGCATCTCGAACGAAGTCGGAGATCGTTTTTCCCTCAAATTCGGCGTACTTGCGCACGACCTCGGCGTCCGTTTCGTCAAGGCGCATGGTCATGGTGGGCATGGTGACCTCCTCAAGCTGAATACAACGTATTCTAGTTCTCTCTGGTCCCACTGTGCAATGGCTATCCCTTCTGCCTGGGAAGAAGTGAAGTCTATTGTGGGGGCTGCTCCTTGATTACCGCCAGTGGCGGTATAATTGTGGCGGTAATAGGGGGTGGTCATGGCCTACGAGCCGTCGTTCGAACGTACCGACGTGATCGATGGGCTGTGCATGGAGATCGCTGAGCTCGTTGGCATGCTGTCGCCTCAAGCTCCCCTGTCGACCAGCCCGACGCTGCGTCGGGAGCTGCGGATCCAGACGATCTACTCCTCGCTCGTCATCGAAGGAAACAAACTAGACGAACGTGCGGTGAGCGCGATTATCGACGGCAAGCGGGTTCTCGGAGATCGGCGCGACATCCTCGAAGTCGAAAACGTGCGCGCCGCCTACGACCTTATTCCTGAACTCGATCCTCATTCGTTGGCGGATCTGCTGCGCGTTCACCGCGTCATGATGGGTGGCCTCGCCCCCGACGCTGGGCGCTTTCGCTCCGGTCACGTCGGTGTGTTCAACGGGGATACCCTCATCCATGCCGGGACTCCGGCGGCCTACATCCCCGAGGTGATGGGTGGCCTCTTCGAGTGGCTGAGAGCGACGCGCATGCACCCTCTCCTCGTCTCGTGCATTTTCCACTTCGAGTTCGAGTTCTGCCACCCCTTTTCTGACGGCAATGGTCGGACGGGACGGCTCTGGCACACACTACTGTTGTCGCGGTGGCGTCCGGTGCTGGCCTGGGTGCCCATCGAGTCCGCGATCAGGAGGCGGCAGGCGGACTATTACGAGGCCTTGGCCCGCTCGGGTGCGAGCGGTTCGTGTGAGAGTTTTGTGGAGTTCATGCTCGAGGCGATCCGAGAATCAATTCTTCCGTATGTGAAGCCGTCGAGGTCGCAGGATATGGCTCGAGCCAGCGCGCTCGCTTTCCTTAGGGATAACCCGCAGTCCACCGTCACTCAGCTCTCGCAATATCTTGGGCGCTCGAAGCGGAGCGCCGAGCGCACAGTCGCACAGCTCAAAGAAGAAGGCGTCCTCGAGCGTCGGGGGAGTCCCCGTTCGGGCGTGTGGGTTGTCCACGCCCCCGGACTCTAAGGCTGCGATCAGTAGTCCAGGCATTGGCGTTGAGACTCCGCAACTTCATAACGAGTCCAAGCCCGCTAGGGAGACAAGGAGGCCGATGATGAGGTACGCCAAAACGGTGCTGTTAAAGAGTGGGGTGGAACTCCTCGTGCGGAACGCCGTCGCGTCGGATGCCCGCGCGGTGCGTGACATCATGCAGCGCACGCATGCGGAGACCGACTACCTGCTGTCCTATCCGGACGAGCAAAGCGTCGACGATGAGCAAGAGGCGCGCTCGCTGGCGGAGACGGAGCGCAGCGACAATGAGGTTGAGCTCGTCGCCGTCGTCGATGGGCGGATCGTGGGGAGCGCAGGAGTCACGGTGGTGGGAGGCAGACGCAAGGTGGCGCACCGGGCGCGCTTTGGGATCAGCATCCTCAAGGAGTACTGGGGAATGGGGATCGGTCGAGTGCTCATGGATGCGTGCATCGACTGTGCGCGCCGGGCGTGCTATGCCCAGCTCGAGCTCGAGGTGGTGGCTGACAATGAACGCGCGCTGTCCCTGTATCGGCGCACGGGGTTCGAGGAGTATGGGCGCAACCCACGTGGCTACCGGTCTGCGGCCGCGGGCTACCAGGAGCTCGTGCACATGAGGCTGGAGCTGTAGCGCTCCGGAGGGTAGCTGGCGGTAATGTGTCTAGCTTGAGGAGCCTAGAACCCCAGTTCCATGCAGACCTGCGCGTGCGTGTAGCGTCTGCCATTGTCGGCAGCCACAGCAGCGTGCAGAGTGTTGAGATCCTGCAGGCCCGCGAGCTCCGCTCAGTCGGCGTTCTCGTGCCAGATCTGGCGCATGGGGACGCCCTTGTCGAAGGTCCGGGTGGAGCCGTCCTGGAAAGTGACCTCAACCTGCTCCTTGTCCTCGTCCTCCGGGTCTTCGATCCAGTCGACCCAGTTGATGACGGGTGAGAGTTCGCCGTTGTCCTCGACGATTCGATAGCCTTCGCCCAGCAACTCGGACATGACGTCCTCGATCTTATCGGCGTTCATGGGGGACCTTCCTTGCGTCAGTGCGTGGGCGCGCTGCGAGCGCGCGTGATTGAGAACCAGCTTAGCTGCGATGCGCCCTAGGCTTATCCCAAGACTCGGCTCAGGCCTCGTTTATGGGGAAAACGAGGCCGGGCGGGGTTATGGCGCTCGGTGAGCGTCAGCGCCCTGTTGCGGGCGGCGTACCCTTGACACGTGAAGGTTCTCGTCGTTCCCATGGTCGCCCGCTCGCGGATGGGCGGGCCGTGGTCGCGTGCGCGGCGCGTCGCCCGCGCCTTCCAGGACGGTGGCCACGAGGTGACGCTGGTCTGGGGAGATGACGGCAACTGCGCCGATCCCATTGCTCCGACGCTTGAGATTCCGGTGCCCTCACCCCTCGGTTTGCCCGAGGCCATCGCCCGCCATACCTTCCCCCTGGCCTCGCGCCTCGGCCTCATGGGCTGCAAGCCCGTGCGCAGCTTCGAGGAGGTCCTCTGGCTGACCGGCGCCCTCGACGAGCGCTACGCGCGCGCCGCCGTCGAGGTCCTCCGCGCCCACATGCGTGCCGTCCGCCCCGACGTCGTCTACTCGGAATTCAGCCTCGCCGCCGTCATCGCCGCCCGCGCCGAGGGCATCCCGTGCGTGGGCAGCGCCTCGCAGCCGACGACCGTCGCCTACGCTTCCGACCCGCGTAAATCCGCGGGAATTCGACGCCTGCTGCGTGAGATGGGCATGCCCGCCCCGGCCTCGTCCCTGACGATCTTTGAAGGGATGCGATGCCGCTTCATCTCAAGCTGTCCGACCCTGGAACCGCGGGCGGGGGAGCGGGCCGTCTACTGCGGCTTCCTGGATGAACCGCCAGCCCTCACGGGCAGGCCCCGAGATTGCGCCCTCGTCTACCTCGGCGCGGGCAGCGTGCCTGCGGGCGTGGCGATCCGAGCCGGGCAAGAACTCGCCGATGTCCTCGGCTGCGACGTCTATGTCGCGGGCGTCCCCGAGGCCGTCCGTATCTCAGGGGGCTACACGGTGGCCTGCGCACCCCGCTTCGACTTTGCTGAGCTCCTGCCACGAACCCGCGTCTTCGTGCACCATGGCGGGCAAAACTCGGTGATGGACGCCCTGTCCTACGCCGTCCCCCAGGTGCTCGTCCCGGGTCGCGTCTTTGAACGCCAATTCAACGCCGAGGCCGTGGAAAGTGCGCGCTGCGGCCTGACCGTGCGCGCTTCCCAGCCGGCGCTCATCGCGCGCGCCGCCCGCCGCCTCGTCGATGAACCGGCCCTAACCTCGGGTATCCGAGGACTGCGAGACGAACTCTCCTCCCTAGGCGGCACCAAGCGCATCGTGCGCGAGGTCGAAAAACTGGTCAGCTAGGCCCAGCCGCGCAGGATCGCCTCCAGGCCTCGCTCAAACTGGGCGTTGAAGTCGTAGCGGCCGTCCAGGAGGTCTTCGATGAGCGGGCGCAGCGCCTGCGCGTCCTCGGGATCGAGTACGGCGCTCGCGGCCGAGAGGTCGACCGGCTGCTCGGGGGGAGCCGCCCACGGGCGGGACGACTTCGGCGGCGACGAATGCCGTCGTGTAGATCGACACGGCGTTGACCAGCCCCAGCATGTCCGCGTTCGGCGTGAAACCGTGCCGGGCGAGCGTCACGAACACTCGCGCCAGGAGCGCGAGCTGCTCGGGTGTCGACATCGGGTGCGTGAGTAGCAGCATGACCGCGCCCGGGTGGGAGCGCAGTGTCGACGCCAAACAATGCGCGTAGGTGCGCATGTACGTCAGCAGGGGCGAGGCCGGGGTGCCCTCGGTCGTTTCTGAAACCGCGTGCGCCGGTGTCGCCGTTCCGTCAACTGCCCCGTCGTCGACGCGGTCCAGGAAGGCCTCGAACGTGAGCCGCCAGACCTGCTCGGCGATACCCTCCAAGAGCGCGGCCTTGTCGGGGAAATGGCGATAAAAAGCGGCCTGGGAGACGCCGAGGCGCTTTCCCAGGGACCGCAGAGACAAAGCGGAGAGTCCCTCCTCGTCCACCAGGTCGAGCGCGGTCGACAAGATGATGTCTCGCGATAGTGCGCGCTGGCGTGACGACGGCATGGGCTCTCCGCTTCGGTGGACGCTACTCCTTGTGATACCGGAACTGTATCAGTGCCAGCCCCGCGATCACGGCGAAGAAACCCCACAGGACGCCGATCCGCGTCCCGACGTCCGCAAGGCTTGCCCCGTCCAGGCTCACCTCGTGAATCGCGGTGATCGCCCAGTATGCGGGGGACAGGCGTGCGGCGTGCTGCGCCCAATCCGGGAACGAAGAGACCGTGGAGAAGGAGCCGCCGATGCCGGCCGCCAGCATGCCGATGATGTTCGACAGTGACAGGGCTGCGTCGCGGCTGCGCGACCACAGCGCGAGCGCGACGCCGAGCGCCGACAGAACCGCCGAGAAACTGAGGAGAATCGCGGCCAACGCGACGAGGGACCCGGTCGGCCGATAGCCGAAAACGAGAGCGCCGAGCGCGAGGACAACCGCGATCTGGACGGTCTGCATGAGGAAGGCAACCAGGGCCTTGCCCGTCAGGATGGACGCGCGTGAGGTGGGGGAGGCCTCGAGGCGCTCCCATGTGCCCCACGAGCGTTCGTTGAAGAACGAGCCGATGATGTTCTGCACGGCCAGGAATGAAAAGAGGATCGCAATCGACGGCACCGCCTGCTCGGCTCCCGTGACGCCCGTGTAGCCGTCGGCCAGAAGCATCGACTTGAACGCCGGCATCATGAAAGGGATCAGGACCAGAGGAATCACCGTCAGGATCAGCGTGGGTGCCGGGTCGGTGAGCTGCAGACGAATATTGAGGCGGGTCATGGCTCCGATTTGCTTAAGCTGCGACATGGTCACTCTCCTTGATGATCTGCAGGTACGCGTTGTGCAGGCTCGCCTGCGTGATGCGCACGTCCATCAAGCGCGCGCCTTGAAGGGCGGGCGAGGCCAGGGCTTCGCCGATCCGCGAACCCGGGTCGGCCTCGTCCCCGATGTGCCGGAGCGTCCTTCCGTCGGCGCTCCACCCGTCGAACGAGGCGACGGGGCGATCGAACTCGAGCGTGACCTCGGCGCGCGCGTGGCGAGAGACGATCTCTTCGAGTGTGCCGCTCGCGACGACGCGCCCCTCGTTCAGGATCGCGATGTCGGACCCGAGCTCCTCGAACTCGGCGAGGTAGTGCGAGGTGTAGACGACGGCTGCACCCTCGTCGGCGAGCTGGCGGACCGCGCGCAGGATCTGGCTGCGCGCCTCCACGTCCGCGCCGACGGTCGGCTCGTCCATGAAGACCAGGCGCGGGCGGTGCATGATCGCCATGCCCGCGTGGAGCCTGCGCTGCTGCCCGCCCGACAGGTGTGAGGCGCGCTGGCCTCGTTTCTCTGTGAGGCCGAGGAGTTCCATGACCTCACCCGCGCGAGAGGCGGCCTCGCGTCGGCCGAGTCCGTGCAACTCGCCGAAGGCCGCGAGGTTCTGGGCGACGCTCAGGTCGGGGTAGATGCCCAGCTCCTGAGGCGCGTATCCGATCAGCCGTGCGGCGTCGGCGGACGCGGGCCGGTGGCCGCAGATGTTGGCGGTTCCGGAGTCGGCTCGGTGCAGGCCACACAGGATCGTGATGAGCGTGGACTTGCCAGCCCCGTTTCGTCCGAGTAGCCCGAGTATCTGACCGGGTTCGACGAGCAGGTCGACCCCGCGTAGGACTTCGTGGGCGGCGTAGCTCTTGTGGATTCCCTGGGCGTCCAGGGCCGGAGCGTGTGGTTGTGACACGGTATTTCTCCCATCGGTTAACGCTGTTAACTTTGTGTCGCAGGAAAGGTTAACAGTGTTAACTTGTGGATGCAAGGCGGTTCTGTGTGCAGGGGAGAACTACTGATTTACTGCGTTTTTCTGACAATCTGTCGCTGCGTGGGGGAGGGAAGCGGCCCTACACTGTCTCCTCGAGGCCTGAAGGAGGACTGAAAGTGCCAGGTATGGATACCTACGACGCGATCATGCTGCTGTCCTACGGTGGCCCGAACGGCCCGGACGACGTCCTGCCGTTCATGCGCAACGCGACGCGCGGCCGCGGAATCCCCGACGAGCGTCTGCTCCAGGTTGCCGCTCACTACAAGCGTTTCGGTGGCGTTTCGCCCATCAATGCCTGCAACCAGCGTCTGATCGCCGACCTGTCCGCGGAACTCGCTCGCCGCGGGCACGACATCCCCGTCGGATGGGGAAACCGCAACTGGCACCCCCTTCGTCGCCGAAGGCCTCGACGAGCTCGCCCAGGCCGGTGCCCGGCGCATCCTCGTCTTGCCCACCTCCGCCTACGCCTCGTACTCGGGGTGTCGCCAGTATCGCGAAGACCTCGCCGAGGCCGCCGAAGCCCTGCACGAGAAGTGGGGCGACGTCGTCCTGGGGGCTGAAGACAGCGCCGACAACCCCGACGCCGACATCATCCTGGACAAGGTCCGCCCCTACTACTCAACCCCCGGCATGGCGAGCGCGCAGGTCGCATCCGTCCGGCGCGCGTGGGAGGCCCTCGCGGCGCGCGGCGTCGACCCGGCAGGGATTCGCCTGATCTTCGTCACCCACTCCATCCCCGTGAGCATGGAGGCGGGATCCTCGCCCTTCCCCTTCCGCCCCTTGATCGACGAGGCCGCACCGGCCTCGGACGGTCACGCCGAGCAGCAGGGGAGTGAGGCTTCGTCGCACGCGGGAACCCCGGCAACCGAAATCAGCTACGTTGCCCAGCATCGCGCCCTCATCAACGCGATCATGCCGGAGCTGAGGCGTGTCCTCGGGCGTGCGGATCTGGGCTACGACCTCGTGTATTGCTCGCGATCTGGACCCCCGCAGGCCCGCTGGCTTGAACCCGATATCAACGATTTCCTCGAGGAGATCGCTGCGAATGCCTCATCTGCTGCCGTGGCGCAGAGTGTGGCGGAGGAGAGGCCGCTCAGCGGTGTCGTGGTCGTCCCCATCGGGTTCATCTGTGACCACATGGAGGTCGTTTACGACCTCGACACCGAGGCGAAGGAAACAGCCGCGCGTTTGGGGATTCCCTACGAGCGCGCCGATACCGTCTCGACCGACCCTGGCTTCGTGTCTTCCCTGGTCGATGTGCTCGAAGAGCGCGCGGCCCAAGCGCGAGGCGAGAGGCTCGAGTGCGTTACCGTGACGGGCGTCGGCCCCTTCCACACTGTCTGCCCGAGCGACTGCTGTCTCTCCCCGGCACGCCCAGGCCACCTCTCGCCCACTGCCAGTGCTCACCCTGGCATCTCACACGCCCCTCACACTTCCGGCGCGCCCGCCCGAGCCGCCGGTCAACCAGCCCCAACCCAGGAGGACTCCATGTCTACCCCGCATCCCCACGCCGTCGTGCCGCCCGAGCAGAACCCGGCTAACCCAGGACATCCCGCGGGAGTGCCGGACCGCGTCGGTGAGCACGCCGCGCGCCACCAGGCCCGCCACGCGGGCACCGAGGCGACGCCCCACTCGCACGCCGCTCACGCCCGCGTCACCGACCCGCGCGACGCAACGGACATCGACTTCGACGAGGTCAACAACAAGCAGCACTACGCCCTCTACTCCGTGTTCGCACTGGGCGAGTCCCTGCCCGCCGACGACGGCGAGCGCACCCGCATCGTCGCCGAATCCCTGGAGTACGTGAAGGGCGCGGGTGCGGAAATCCGCGGCTTCTACGACGTGTCCGGCTTCCGCGCCGAGGCCGACCTGATGGTGTGGTGGCTCGACGATGACCCGCAGGTTCTGCAGGACGCCTACCACCGCCTGCGCGCCAGTGCCCTCGGCAAGTTCCTGGACCCGGTGTGGTCCTGCATGGGCCTGCACACCCCCGCCGAGTTCAACAAGCGCCACATCCCCGCCTGCTTCGGCGGCGTCGCGCCCCCGCGACTGGGCGATGGTCTACCCCTTTGTGCGCTCCTACGACTGGTATCTCAAGGCTCCCGAAGAGCGCGCCCGCATCATGGCCGAACACGGCCGCAACGGCTTCGCCCAGTACCCGGACGTCAAGGGTTCGACCCTGTCCGCCTTCGGTTTCTCCGACTACGAGTGGGTGCTCGCGTTCGAGGCCGACACTCTCGACCGCCTGGAGGGCGTCATGCACGCCCAGCGCTACACCGAAGCACGCCTCTACGTGCGTGAGGACACCCCGTTCTTCACGGGTCCCCGCTTGAGCCTCGGCGAGTGGGCGGAGCGCCAGCCCCGCGCATAAGTCACCTGATCTGAGAGCTGGCCCCGGCCTCGTCCCTGAATAGCGGAACGAGGCCGGGGAGACGGGTGGGTGTCGCTGGTGCGTCAGCTCTCCGAGTCGGCGTCCGCCAGGAACTCGTTGACCTCGGCGGTGTGAACTCCTCGGGGTTTTGGAAGAGCGATCCGTGACCGGCGTGCGGGTAGATCACCAGGCGCGAGTCCTTGATGCGCCCGTGCATGTCGTAGGAGTTTGGGGTTGGCACCATGTCGTCGGTGTCCCCGTTCACGATGAGGGTCGGCATCGTGATGAACGACAGGTCGTCGGCGGGCGCGGTGCCCCAGCGCTTGATCGCGCGCGCAGCTGGCGCAGGAAGGAACGCACGGCCATGGGCGTGTCCGCGTGCTCCTTCGTGCGGGAGCCGAGGCGGGCGAGGACCTTGCGTGCTTCCGCTTCGCCGTGTGCGTCATGCGTGTAGAAGATATATCGCTTGGGATCCGTGCGGTGCAGAGCCGCGCGGAACATGTAGCGCAGCGTCGTGGGGGTGACCTTGTCGATGCCCTGGCCCGCGCGCGGACCCGTACCGACCAGGATGAGGCGCTCGACCAGGCTGGGATCGTGGCGCACGACCTCCTGAGCGATCATCCCGCCCATCGACAGGCCTAGCAGGTCGACGCGCTCGTAGCCCAGGCCTCGGACAATGCGAGCCGCCTGCTGGCCCGCCTCCTCCAAGGTCGGGGGAACCGTGCCGCCGCTGGCGCCCACGCCCGGTAGGTCCACGAGGATGAGGTGGCGGCTCTGGGCGAGCTGATCGACCGTGCTCGGGTCCCAATTATCCAGGTTGGCAGCCAGGTGCACGAGCATGACGAGGGGGAGGCGCGAGGCGCCCGCGGACATCTCGCGGTAGGCGATCTGCGTGCCGTCGACGGTGATGAACGAGGTGGGGGTGGTCAGGTAGCTCACTGGAAGTCTCCAATGCGAACGATGGTCTTGCCCTGCGAGCCGCCGGCGCGCACCTTGGCCAGGGCCTCGTTGATCTGGTCGAGGGTGAAGGTCGCGTCGATGGAGGCCGTCAGCGGACGCTCAGCCGGGAACAGGGAAGCGATGCTCTCCAACTGCGCCCCGTCCTCGTGAACGAAGATGAAATCGTAGGTCTGCTTCTTGCGTGCGGCCATCGCGTCGTACTTGCGGCCCGCGAGGGACAGGAGGAAGCGCTTGTACCAGGGAAGTCCCATGCGTCGGGCGAAACGGCCGTTGGGCATGCCGCGCAGCGACACGAGGCGGCCGCCCTCCTTCAGGATCTTGAACTCGGTCGGCAGCTCGCGGTCGCCCAGCGTATCGAGCACCAGATCCACCTCGGACAGAACGTCCGCGTAGCTCTGCTTCTTGTAGTCGATAAAGATGTCCGCGCCGAGAGCGCGCACCCGCTCCTCGTTCTCTCCGTTGCCGTTCGTAGCGACCGTCAGGCCCAGGCTCTTGGCGAGGGGAATCGCCATCGCGCCGAGCGACCCGGTGCCGCCCGAAATGAACACCGTCTGGCCGGGCTTGGCGTCCATCAGTTCAAAGGACTGCATGGCGGTGAGGGCCGTCAGCGGGACGGTCGCCGCTTCCTCCAGGGAGAGGTAATCGGGGACGTGAGCCAGTGCGCCGGCGTCCACGGCCGCAAACTCGGCGAATGCGCCGATCTTACTCAGCGGCATGCGTCCGTAGACGCGGTCACCGGGTTCGAAACCGGTCACGTTCGCGCCGACCTTCTCGACGACGCCGGAAAACTCGTTACCCATGACGAGGGGGAGAGTGTAGGGGGTGATCAGCTTGACCTCGCCGCGCATCATCATGTTGTCCAGCGGGTTGACCGCCGCGGTGTGGATCTTGACGAGCACCTCGCCCGAGGCGGGGGCGGGGGTGGGGATCTCGCGTACTTCGAGGTCGGTCGCGTTCTTGTCGTAGCGGGTGAGAATAGCTGCCTTCATGATGGTCCTTCGGTTCGTGGGGAGTCGGTGTGGGTCAGAGATATGAGCGCATCGAAGCGATGCAGTCGGCCAGGGTGGTCTGTGCGAGTTCGCGTTCGACGGCTTCGTTCTGCTTGTGAAACACGTTGGCGAGCGTCGGGCGGATGTGTGCCCCGACGATGCACTCGTCGTTCGGGTTCTCGTGAATGTCGAAAAGCTGGATCTGATCCGTGTCGGTGACGGCGCAGTAGACGTCGCGTAGGGAGATCTCCCGCGCGGGCTTGGTGAGCGTGAAGCCGCCCGCCGCGCGGCTGGACTCGATGAATCCTGCCTTCGCCAGGGGAGCCGTCAGCTTGCGAATGTAGCTGGCGTTGGTGCCCACACTCGCCGCGATGGCGGTCGAGTTGATGGGGGAGTCCGCCTCGGAGATGAGGATGAGCGCGTGAATCGCGGAGGAGAATCGAGTGTCCATCACCTTGTCCGTTTCTGTATCAGATACAGATACAGTACGTGTGGGGTGGGCGTTCGTCAATGGGCGGCGGTATGACGTGCGCGTCTTTTGTACGGCCGGAAGTGGTGCCCTATGCGGGAGGGAACAGCAGCGGCAAGCTATGCGCGACCTGGTTACAGACCGAGGTCATGGAGTGGTCTTCGCCGTCGTCGATCCACACCTGTAGGCTGGACTCCGTCATGAGGTCGGGATAGTCCTCGCGGAGCTCATCAATCTGCGGGGTCATGTCCCACAGGGCCGGGTCCTCTGAGCCGACCGACGCGAGAATGAGGAAGTCGCGTGGCCCGTAGTGGGCGCGCCCGATGCCCGCGGTCACCAGCTCGGCGATGCGAGGGAAGTCAGCGTCCTCCTCGCGCCCGATCCACGACTCGCCAGCCATCGGCATATACCCGTAGAAGTACTGCGGGCGCAGTGCGAAAACATCCCACGTTGTCGTCGCGCCCATCGAGAAACCGCCGAACGCGCGGTGCCTGCGCGAGGCCCGCAGTGACTGGTCGGAGGTGTCCCCGCGTGCGAACGTCATATAGCGAGACTCGACCGTGTCGATCAGAGTATCGATCTCGGTCGTCGCGAAAAAACGATTGAGTGCGTAGTCTTCCTCGTAGTCGTCGGTCGCGAACGACCGATCCGGATAGTAGGTCGCGAACACGACGATGGTCGGTGAGACCTCGCCGGAAGCCTCCAGCTTGTCGACGACCGGCGCGACCCCGGCCGCGAGGCCTGCCGCGTTGCCCCACCAGCCGTGCGTCAGGTAGAGGACGTTCATGGGGCGAGCGGGCGAGTAGGAGTCGGGCACATACACGAAGGCCTGCTTGTCGTAGACCGTCCCCTCGTAGCTCTGCTCATACGTCAGGGTGTCGATGGAGCCGTGCAGGGACGAGGCCGTGTCCAGTAGGCCGGCCATGGCCTCGGGAATGGGGTTGTCGTCTTCCTCGATGGCGATGGGGGAGGGGGTCTTTTTGCTCGCGCCCGGAGGGGGTAAGGGTGGCTGCTGCGAGGCCTGCGAGGGTGACTAGGGAAGCCGCGATCGCGAGCGATGCGACGATCGTGGTCATCTGCCTGGATGTTTGCCTGACGAACCTGGTGTTCATTGGTTGTGCCTCGCGTGCCTTGTGGCTGCCCTCATGGACTCAACTGTATGCCTGCTTGGGCGGTGGGTACTAATCGGTGTGGCCGTTGCCGCGCTTCGCATACCCACCAATCTCGCACGTAATGCCCCCGATGATTTTTCAGGATTTGAATTGTAATCGTCGAAATTCCAAGGTTTATGGGGCATTGTTTAAATGGATACTAGGGGAATTGCATGCGAAATTTGGGAGAGGGACAGAGTGGGGGAGGAGGAGGGAAGTGTGGAGTGAGAGTCGATACGTGTGGATGGTTATCATGTTAGTCTCCCGGTATCTATCGTGAGTTGTATGGGAGCAAACATGACCCGGGACCTGATCCGTCGTGGCGACAATGAGCGCCTGGTGTTTTCTGAAACCCCCCTTCCTCAGCTGACGGACGTTCGGGTTGAGGGGACGTACCAGGTCAGCCTGAGTGAGGGCGGCGAGCTGGATGAGGCCGAAGCGTACGAATGTGATCCCAACACCTCGCCCGCGCAAGCCAGGGATTACATTTTTGCCGCAGCGAGCGGCACTCTCATGGGAGCGCTCAGTATCCTGTGGCAAAAGGACCTCAACCTGGCGGACGCGCGCAAGCTGGGGGCCGAAAAGATCGAGAAAATCGTTATCGGAGCAGCTCAGCGCGTAGGCCTTAAAAAAGAGAATCCGAGCATCGCAGACGCTATCCGTTTCCTCGAAAAGACGTTCCCCTTCGTAGGGGACAAACTCACCCCAGCGTTCGGTGGCGGGCTCCAACATCACCTCCGCGATTTCTCGCATCACCCATCGCCCGTGGGGATCGTGTGCTCGATCCTCATGCAATTCACTGGCAAAGGTTTTGGGACCGCGACGGATGGGAGCTTCCTGATCGTGGACCTGCCCGGTGAAGCGCTGAAGGATGGGATGCTCTTCGGCAGGAATGCTGAGGAGAAGTTCCTCTACGGAACCCTCAACTGGGTGCTCCATCTCATCAGTGATATGGCGGGCTCGAGCTCGACACCCGGCGCGGGCACAGGCATTCCTGGCCCGATTCTCTCCTTCCTGAAGGAAGCCTCGGCTTTGCCTTTCTTCCAGGACATGTCTATCGCGTACGAGGACAAGGTCGCCACCTTCTCGCAGTGGGTGTCGAAGGCGTTCAACGGTACTCTCCTGAAGGACCAGGACGGAAACCCCCTGCGCTTTGATCTGCGGACTGAGGTTGGCTTGGCGAGTCAGATCCTCGCGCAGGTTCCCGCCGTCCTTGCGAACGAGTGTATTGTCCGCGGCTTCTACACGATCACGCGTTTTATCGACGAACTGAGGCGTGCAGATGTGTCTAGCGTGAAGGACTTGGATCGCATTAATCCCTCGCGATTCCTGCCCCTCAACAGTCGGGCGCTCACGCGCATGCTGACGGTCGCCTCCGGTGCCTTCGTGGTCATCAATACCTCCATCGCAGCTGTGCGCGCGGCGGTCGAGGGGGCTGCGAGTGGCGAGGTGGGAGCAGTCCCGCTTTTCTTCATGCGCCTCAACTACGTCGGGATCGGTCGTTTTGCTTTCGCTCTGTGGGCCGACAGCTCCTATATCTACGAGGATGTGGAGGCCTGGTGGGAGCAGTATCAGAAGAGTAAAAAGGGCACAGAAGTCGCCGTCTATGCGCCGCTAGGGCAGGCCGTGCAGCGCGTGCTCGATTCGCTTCTCATGGTCTGGCTCGAGGACGACTGTCAACGTGAGAACAAGGAGGACAAACGCGCCCGCAAGGAAATCCAGATCGGCGCATGGAAGCGCAGACAAGAAATGACCGCTGATGCGGGCCAGGGTAGCTACTTTCTGGAGTCTGCCGAGGCCTACCGCGAGCTTCGGGGCACTTGTTCAGGAGAGGGTGGGGAGCTAGTCCGCCTCGCTATCGCCCAGAACCTGCTGGGCTACCAGCCCTACGCTGCTGAACGCGGCCTCTCGCTGTCCCAGACATGGCTGACCGATGTCTTCGTGGCTGAACAGGATGTCATCGATGCGGCGTTACTCAAGCGCCTGAAGGGTGCGCAGCAGTCATATGACCGTTGGCTGTCGGGCACCTATACGAAGTGGGCGCTGCGCGGTGCTGTGGCTGTGGCTGCAACCGTCGCCACGGGTGGGGTGGCGGCCGTGGCAGCTCCCGTGATCGCGACCGTCCTAGCCGGCGAGGCCGTGGTTGGACTGAGCGGTGCTGCGCTGACGAGTGCGAGCCTCGCGTGGGTAGGCGGTGGTTCCCTTGCTGCGGGAGGCCTCGGTATGGCTGGTGGTACCGCCATCATTACGGGCGGCGGGGCGGTTATCGGGCTAACGACTGCGGCCAGCGGTGCGACGCTGGTGGGAGTCCTGAGCAAGGACTATGCCGAACAGGTGAAGCAAGGGTGTGCTGAGTGGCTCGCCCAGTGTTCGGTGCTTCTTGAGGAAAGCCCGGCGCAGGCGCTGAGAGTCATCGAGGAGAGTCGAAGGCGCGCTTGGAGCGCGCGATCGACGCGGATAAGCGCACGATTGAGGCCTTGAAGGGAACGAAAGAGAAAGATCAGAAGAAGCGTGGGCAAAGCCTGAAGGAAGGCGTTTCTTACCTCGGCTACACCGTCGACGAGCTGGGTAAACTCGAACAGAAAGCCCGTGAGGCTGCTGTCGAGCGCGGTGATCTCACGCCGAGCGCGAGCTCCGATATCGCCTGCGCCGGGCGATCTAGCGCGAACCTCTAGGAGGCGTCGTAGGCTTCCCGGGCTGCCAGGACCTCGCCTGCGTGGTCGTTGACCCAGTCGCGCAGGGCCAGGATGGGGGGTGGTGAGCGTGTGTCCCAGGTAGGTCAATTCGTAGGTGACCTGCGGAGGTATGGAGGCGATGGCCTCGCGCGTCACTAACCCGTCGCGCTCCATCGAACGCAGTGTCTGCGTGAGTACCTTCGCGGTGATCCCGCCGATGGCCTCGCGCAGCTGTCCGAAACGTAGTGGGCCGGCTTCGAGGTTGGCGACGATGAGTGGTGTCCAGCGGTCGGTGAGGTGGCGCAGCACCGTGCGTGACGGGCAAGCGGGGGTCATGACGTCGTAGTCGTCGGCGCGTAGAGCAGTGAGTTTTCCTGAGGGTTCTGTGTGAGTGGCTGTTGTGCACAGTGTTGATGTGGGGGCCTGTGCGTGGTTCCTGCTCATTTCTGCCTTCTTGGTTGTATCTGCTGAGTCACAGATCCTATTAGTTACCTTGAGGTATCTGGTTTCTAAAAGATACTTTAGTGTCATCTGGCCACGCCGGCAAACGAATTGAAGGAGTTCTCATGAAGATCAACGTTATTGGTGCAACAGGCATGGTCGGCACACAGGCCGTTGCCGAGGCGGCCGCCCGCGGTCACGAGGTCGTCGCCTACTCTCGCTCCGGCAAGGCCGTCGAGGGAGCAGCCTATGCCACGGGGCTGGACATGGCCGATACCGTGCGCGTCGTCGAAGCCGTCAACGGTGCCGACGTCACCATCATTGCTGTGTCCGCAGGCCGTGACGGTCAGGATCCCCAGCCTGTCATCGATGCTTATCGTGCGCTGATCGCCGCCCAGCCTGCCGCTCGCATCATCGCTGTTGGTGGAGCTGGTTCGCTCAACGCTGACGAGGCAGGCGCCCTCATCAAGGACACGCCGTCCTTCCCGGCTGACTACTACCCCGAGGCCAACGCATTCGCGACCATTCTTCAGGAATTCCGGAACTCTGACGGTGTCGACTGGACCGTTGTGGCACCGTCCCCCGAGATCGCTCCCGGCACGCGCACCGGTGAATACGTGACCGCCGATGACGTGCCGGCCGGCGAGGGGGTCTCGGTCGAGGACTTCGCTATCGCCCTGATCGACGAGGCGGAGAACCCGACGCACCGTCAGGCTCGCTTTACCGTCGCCTCCAACGGCCTCGCCTGAGGCTGGCTACGCGCTCCGGAATCGCCCGCCTGCCGTCTCGATGTGGGCGGGGCGGGCATTCCGTGGCATGTGACCTGTCAGTCGCCGGGGGTCGCGCGCTCGCGGGGTGGGCATACCCTGGTTTTATGACACCTGAGATCACCGATCCAGCCGTCCGCGCAATCGCGGAGGAGATCGCCGCAGACCCGGCCAACGCCTCGTACACGAAGCGCGGGATCGAACCGCTGTTCTTCGCGGGGCCGCAGTGCCGCATCATGATCGTTGGCCAGGCACCCGGACGCATTGCCGAAGAAACTGGCATCGTGTGGAACGACCGCAGCGGCGACCGACTGCGCGACTGGATGGGCATCGACCGCGATACGTTCTATCACTCGGGCAAGCTCGCGATCGTCCCCATGGACTTCTACTTCCCGGGCACTGGAAAGAGCGGCGACCTGGCACCCCGCAAGGACTTCGCCGACAAGTGGCACCCGCGCCTGCTTGAGCTCATGCCGCACCTGGATATGACGGTCCTAGTCGGCGCGTACGCGACCAGGCGCTACCTGGATCTGAAGTCCTCGGCCTCCCTCACGGACGTCGTGCGCGACTACAAGCACTATCTGCCCACGTACTTCCCGCTGGTCCACCCCCTCACCGCGCAACCAGATGTGGATGAAGAAGAACCCCTGGTTCGACACCGACGTGCTGCCCGACCTGAAGAAGCGGGTCGCTACCCTCATGGCCTGAACGTTATACGTGACAATCGGCGTATAAACGTACGTTGGTTCCCACGTACATCGTGTGCTCGTGGATTCACGAGGCCGGGGCCGGGTTGGGTGGTGCACACTAGGGCGCATGGATGATCTGCGTATTCCCGCTGGGCCTGGCTGCCCGCGTGGTCTCGTCGTGCCCACGGGGGAGCTGATCGAGCGTTTTTCCCACGCGTCGGGTCCTGGCGGCCAGGGGGTCAACACCGCGGACTCGCGGGTGCAGCTCAGCCTAGACCTGGCGGCCACAGCCGCGCTGGACGAGAAGCAGCGTGAGCGTGCCCTGCGCGAGCTTGGGGAACGCCTGACCGGAAGTGTTCTGACCGTCACCGCCGCCGAGACCCGTTCCCAGCGCCGCAATCGCGCGGCCGCCCGCGAGCGCCTCGCCGAAGTCCTGCGCGCAGCGCTTATTCCGTCCGTTCCGAGACGTGCGACGAGCCGACGCGCGCGTCCAAGCTGCGCCGTCTGGATGACAAGAAGAGACGCTCGGAGGTCAAGGCGCGCAGGCGTCGCCCCGACGCGGACTAAGAAGAACGAGGTTGGGGCCTCCTACGCCCACTCGCTCCCGTCGGTGCTCCAGCCGATAAACGCCCAGGTGACGGGCAGACGATAGTCAAGGACCCAGTGCTCCTCTGCCACCTCAGAGGGGCTAGTGAGATCCTCACGAACGACATGCTGGGCCGCGTACGCATCGAAAAGCCGCTGCTCGCGCGCGGTGAAGGGCTCTGGGCCGGCCAGGCGACGAAGGTCCACGCGGGCCTCGTCGAAGGAAGAAAAACGCATCGGGCGGAAGGTTCGTGTGGTCGCGAAAACCGGGATACGTCCCAGGGCTGTGAGCGCGCGGGTCACGTCGCGGACGATGCACGCTCTCCTCGCTGAGCGTCCCAAGTAGGTGAGCAAGCGCGGGTCGCGGGAGGGGAGCAGGCTGTCGGGCACGACGACCGCTGCACGGGAGCGCGCAGTCGCGTCGAGCTTGTGCACGCAAGCGGGCACGTCTCCGCTCATGAGGGAGCGTGACGCGAAGGCGACGTCGACGCTGTCGGTGCCGAGACCTGCCGCCTCCCAGTCGTCTTCCCACGCCAGGAGGTGGCACGTGATGGGCAGGGACTCTGTGGCCGTGCGCTCGTCGAGGATCGCGAGCATGGCCTCGGCGAAGTCGCAGCCGTGGACGCGGTGCCCCGCGCGGGCGAGGGGGACGGCGAGCGTGCCCGTCGCGCACCCCATGTCGAGGACCTCATCATCCGCTTCGAGGGCGAGCAGGTCGAGGAGCCAGCGCTCGTAGTCGCTGGTCGCGTCTCTCGTGAACGTCGCGGCCCGCTTGTTCCAATAGGCCTGCGAGTCCCGGTTGATTGTGCTCGACTGTTCTCCGTGCGTGGTTGGCATCATGCGATGCCCTCACTTTCGTATCGGGAAGCCTGGCGGCATCGCCTGGCGACAGTCAGGATAGTCCTTCAGTTCCAGCGAGAAAAGATCTTCACGAGGAAACGGGAATCATCTGGCCAAGCGCGTGGAATAATGGCCCAATGACTTTTTCTGCCACGCTGCCGAACTTCTCCAGTGACTACCAGGAAGGCGCGCACGCCCGGGTGCTC
>BNJU01003410.1_pt1 | contig 68880 bp, 108 predicted proteins | sample 8539281 | NCBI WGS metagenome assembly BNJU01 (sample SAMD00202456, study PRJDB9452) | human saliva metagenome | isolation source: human saliva | place: Japan | reverse complement strand
AAAAGTTAGACAATTAATTTAAGCAAAGGATTTAGTTCTGTATTGCACAGGACTAAGTCCTTTTAATTTTACTTTGATTCGTTTGTTGTTGTAATAATCAATATAGTCGACGATTGCCCTCTCAAGTTCCTTTATAGACTTAAATGTCTGCTCATAGCCATAAAACATCTCTGATTTAAGAATGCCAAAGAACGATTCCATCATGCCATTGTCAGTACTATTACCCTTACGGGACATAGATGGCTGAATTCCCTTATCTTCTAAAAAACTATGATAAAACTCATGCTGATATTGCCATCCCTGATCACTGTGGAGAATAGTACTCTCGTATTGTTCTTCTCTAAAAGCTTGTTTTAACATATCTTTTAATTGGTCTAAATTTGGTGAAGACGAAAGGGAATAAGCTATAATTTCGCTGTTATAACCATCTAAAATTGGTGATAAATATAGTTTTTGGTTACTTGTTGGGATAGAAAAATTCCGTAATGTCTGTATAGCACTTTTCCATCGGTTTTTTTCAGCTTCAAATTGACGTTGAATAATGTTTCCAACTCTCTTTCCAACGGTTCCATGATAAGAAGAGTACTTACGTTTTCTGCGAATACGAGCCTTTAGACCTAACATTTTCATCAGGCGTTGTACCTTTTTATGGTTTACGATGAAACCACGGTTTCTAAGCTCAAGAGTAATACGACGATAGCCATAATTTCCTTTATGCTCGTTATAAATAGTTTCTATTTCGTTTTTTACGGCCTGATTCTTATCTTCTAGGTTTAGCTGCTTTAAGTGATAGTAGTAAGTTGAACGAGCAAGTTTAATAATCTTTAGAAGAATATCTAAAAGGAAACTCTGGCACTAACTCTCTGACAATCTGTGTCTTTCTTCTTTCTCTTTTTCCTCCTTCAAGCGGAGTTCTCTCAACTTTTTTAGAATGGCATTCTCCGCTCTTAAATACTCATTTTCAGCCTGAAGGCGTTCTTGTTCTGTCATCTCTTCTGATTTTTTCTTTGGCTTACGGCCCATATTAAGTAGTCTCCCTCTTGTTTTCTCAACAATAGTATACTCATTTTTCTTGTATTGTGCGAGCCAGTTATAAAGCATCGCAGGACCCGGAAGACCGTATTCAAGAGAAACTCTTTCTATACTCAAACCTTTATGTAAGACTTTATCAATCATTTCTTGTTTTATTTCTGGAGGATAATAAATTTTCTTCCCTCTTTTTACTATCTCTAAACCATAACGATCAATCAATTTAATCATATAGACAAGATTTCTCGCATTTATACCGAACGTATCTGCAAGTCGTGCGTAGCTAACTCCTTGTTTTCTGAGTTCATAAATTTGAACTTTATCCTCATAAGTTAATTTCATAAAAAGCACCCCAAAAGTTAGATTTTCTGTCTAACTTTTTGGGTGCACTCAAATATCACATATGATAATATTGCTCTTTTATAGTATTATTTTGCTCAAATAAATATCCACCGGCTTAGCCAGTGGATATTTATTGGTCTAATTAAAAAGAGACAGGCGAAATCGCCTGCCTCAAAATAGTGATTATTAAGCTTTTCCTGTTGAACCGAAGATGTCCATTGTTTCTTTTGTAATCTTAACGATTGCATCGAAACCAGGTTTGATAATTTTACGTGGGTCATAAACACCAGCGTCTGCATTTAATTTAGCACGAACTGCTGCTGTCCATTGTTGTTGTAATTCAGTGTTAACGTTGATTTTAGCATGTCCACGTTCGATTGCTTTTTTGATTTGGTATTCTGGGATACCTGATCCACCGTGTAATACTAATGGAGCACCTGTAGCTTCTGAGATAGCTAACATTTCATCGAAACCTAAAACTGGTTCGCCTGAGTAAGTTCCGTGAACTGAACCTAAAGCTGCTGCTAATGCATCAATTTTAGCTTCTTTAACCATACGTACACATTCGTTTAAGTCAGCGTAGTTGATTCCGCCAGTTACGCCATCTTCAGTACCACCTACAGTACCTACTTCAGCTTCAACTGAAACTCCTTTTGGATGTGCATATTCTACAACTTCCTTAGTTAATTCGATGTTTTCATCGATTGGGAAGTGAGAGTGGTCAAACATTACTGAGCTGAATCCAGCGTCGATGTATTGTTTACATACTTCTACTGAAGAACCGTGGTCTAAGTGTAATGCTACTGGAACAGTGATGTTCATTGCATCTAATAATGCATTTACCATAGCAGAAACAACTGTAGGACCACCCATGTATTTACCAGCGCCTTCAGATACACCTAAGATAATTGGTGAGTTAGCTTCTTGAGCTGCTGTTAATACTGCTTGTGTCCATTCTAAGTTGTTGATGTTGAATTGACCAACAGCGTATTTACCTTCTTTAGCTTTTTGTAACATTTCAGTCATGCTTACTAAACGACTCATGTTTTAGTTCCTCCTTGATGCTTACAGCATTTATTTTTAACGTTTTTATTATAACGTATTTCCTTTTATTTTTCCACCCTTTGTCGTTTTATTACAGTTTTTTAAGATTTTACACTTTTGTTGCGCTCTCTTTTTTTCGAAATAGTTTATAAAGAAGGAATCCAGCAACCGCTATACCTACCACAACAATGGAAGACTCTTTCCACGGAACGACAACGCCATTCGGTCTTGCATCGCCATTCGTCGAAACTAGCTGATGTTCCCTAGCAAACTCACGCACTACTTCTTTAGCCTCGTTGAAATGGATAGAACCGATCCAGAGATAGCTCACCTTTTACATTTGAGATACCTCCTTCTACTAAAGGAAACTCATGAAACAATCACTTTGATAGTCTCCATCAACTTTTTATAAGCACTACCGGAATTTGTAGTTCTTTTGGGCACAACAAACAAAAATCTTTTTCAACATTCAAGTTCTCTCTGGCAATCACTTCCTGTGCCACTTTTCAAAAACCGAATGCTTATTTTTTTCATAAGTGCTCACATACGCAACTGTCCATTTTCCTTGTGAGTGAATCAGTTTTTCTCCTTCTTCTTTTGTCAAATATCCCTGCTTTCACTTTAGCTTCTATTTCTGATGAATTCGCTGGGCCTCCTATATAAAGATAGCCTCTTTCTCCAATGAAGGATTCTTTATCGGAACCACCCATTTATAGTTACTATCTGTTATGATACGTTCAATTTCTTCGCTATCTAGATTCTTTTTCCTCTTTAAACAGCGGAACGTCATAGTACGTCTCGACCGCATGTTCAAAATCAACACCTTCTATATGTTCGTCACCATCGCGAGACATATTAAGAATTTCTTCTTCTAGATGAACAATCTCGTCCTAGAATGAATCGAGGTTACCGTATCTCCATACACACTAGCTACTCTAAACCGCACTAGAACTAAAAATAATCAAAGCAGCAAAACAACAGAAAATTCTTAGCAGAAACCTATTTGACTTATCCATCACCCTACACCCTTCCTATAACGATTTCCTATCAAAAAAACTATCAACTACTGCCTTTCAACTAAATTATATAGCTATCCACCGAGTAATTCTAGAGGGATTGTGATTAAATTATTTATTTCTTCATATTCCAAAAATTACTATTTAAATAGGAATTAATTCGGGAGTATAATACAGTTACAACAGGTATTGGAGGGGAATATATGAGAGGCAATTCACAGAATGACAAAATTAAGCGAATGGAATTTTATGGGGTTTGTATCTTATCTGTGTTTACGATTACAGCAGGATTCTTACGCGTCCCTCTGCACAAGAAAAGTATAGAGACCGTTCAAACACCGAAGCATCCTCTGAACAAAAATCAAGAGGCTGCCACACCAAATAAACCTCAGTCTCCACCAACGAATAAGCAAGTTGCTCGCATCACCGCAAGTGGGGATATGCTCTATCACGATATTGTTTATGGAAGTGCATTTGATGGGACATCATACGATTTCAAAAATGACTACGAACAAATTACCCCACTCGTATCCAGCGCAGATCTTGCGATTGGGGATTTCGAAGGAACCATCAATCCAAACGAACCTCTTGCTGGTTATCCGATTTTTAACGCGCCCGAAGAAGTGATTCAGAGTATTAAGGACGCCGGATACGATGTACTCGACTTAGCGCATAACCACATCCTCGATACAGGCATCGAAGGCTTGAAATATACAGCCAATGCTTTCCGCAAAAACGGACTTGATATTTTCGGGGTAAAAGTCGACCCATCAGAAGGCATTCTTGTAAAAGAAGTCAACGGCATTAAAGTCGCTATCCTTGGATTTGCGTATGGTTTCAACGGAATCGAAGCAACTCTCACCGACGAAGAATATAACAATCACCTATACGATTTGAACTATGCAAAAGGGTGAAAGCAGCTCATCCAGCGCGCTGAAGAAATTGCCGATTTTACGATTGTATTACCACAAATGGGAGAAGAATATCACCTTCATCCAACACAAGGGCAAATCGATACGTATCACCAAATGATCGAATGGGGTGCCGATGTTGTTTTTGGCGGACATCCACACGTCATTGAACCGACCGAAACGATTACAAAAGACGGTGAAAAGAAATTCATCATCTACTCGATGGGAAATCTCCTTTCGAACCAACGCGTCGAAACGTTGGAAAACATCTGGACCGAGCGTGGCGTGATTATGGATATCACCATCGAAAAAGAAAACGGCAAGACGACCCTCACAAGTGTTAAGGCTCATCCAACATGGGTTTCACGGACAGAAATCGATCGCAGCTTTATGGGAGGACCAGCTTACGACTATCAAGTCTTTCTCGCAGAAAACTATATGCCCAGGCGGGACCTCTAGAACATACCGTCGACAAAGAAACAGCTCGAGCGAATCCAATCCGCTTATACCGAAGTAAACGAACTATTAAATATTAAATTCTAAAGTACGCAAAAAGGCGCCTCCTACTCGACAGGAAGCGCCTTTTACTATTTTCAAATTAACCAACACGTTCTGAAACGTATTTAATAATTTTTATTTGGAGTATCGATTTCTTCGTAAGTCACTTCTGTTGGAGCCACTTCGATACCGAACTCTTCTAAAGCGAACAAGAAGTTCAACGAATGCTAATGAATCCATTAACCCTTCTTCTTTTTAAGTTGATGTCTTTATCTTCGTATACTACTTCATCTTCGCAAATTTCTTCTAAAAATTTCTAAAAATTCTTTCTTCCATGAAAATCCCTCCTATTGCATTGAAATTAATTTACTTATCCATAATAATGGTTTTTCCTGAAAAAAATCAAGAATCCTAACATTACTAAATGCATCGTAATGAGCCAGCTTGTGATTTTTATACCATGTCTTATTCTTATTTTTTTCTTATAAAACTTCGACTTCTTCTGATACCATTCGAACGACGCCATCAGCACTCCGTGATACACACCGTAGATGATGTAGTCCAGCGTCACCCCATGCCAAAAATCCCATGAAGGTCATATTGATCATATAGGCAACCATCGCCGTCGTCAGTCTCTTCTTGAAGACTTTCTTACGCATGAATCGCATTACAACACGCGAGAACACAAAGTCACGTAGCCATGTCGATAACGTAATATGCCATCTGTTCCAGAAATCTTTAATGTCGATACTGATAAATGGGAAGTTAAAGTTCATCGGCGTCTCGACACCAAGAATATTACTTGCCCCTACCGCCATTAAACTGTATCCAGCAAAGTCAAAAGAACAAGTACGCGGTGTAAAGATACATATACCCGATGAGATAGGTCACGTCTTTTCCCCATTGGTCCATTCATATGTTGGAATACCATTCCAGATAATACCAATTTATAGAATAAACCTAAAACTAACCTAAAAAATACCTGTACCTGCCAGTTCTAAAGTACTCCGCCCGACTTCTTTGTTTATGCCAATCGTCCATAAAACGTCGGCTACGGTCAATCGGCCCAGAACTAAGCGCTGGGAAAAAAATAACAAGAAATGCGTGTAATCGAGAACAGACATTGGTTTTTCAATCAACCCGTCATACATCTCAATAATGATTTGGACTAATTTGAAGGTCATATAAGAAATTCCTAAAAATCCAAATCCATTCACATGAAACACAGGTAAAACTTTCACCACAATTAACGGCAATCCCGCTAACAACACCATCATCGGCATTGTCTTCTTGCGTTCCTTCAGCTTAGAGGTCATCTGCATCAAAAATGTACCCTAACACTACAAATCCCAATAGCGCAATCAGTTGGTCCGGCGTTTTAATAAACACGAAATAGACCATCACTACTGAGAATAGTAATGATAGATAATACGTAGATTTTTTTGAAAGACATTTAATATGAACGCTACGATTAATACGAGTCCTAGCGTCATGAAGAAAGAGAGACCTTCAAAATAATGCATCGACTACACAAGCTCCTTTAATTGTTTTTTATCAATTTTCCCGTTATTGTTCAACGGCATTTCGTCTAAGAAGACGACTTTCTTTGGAATCATATATTCCGGCACATGTTGCGCCAATTCTTTTTTCACGAGTTTAACTGTTTCAAAACGTTTTTTTCGATTGGTTCATTATACACGACAAATGACGTAATCGATTTTACTTTTCCATCCGCCATCGAAGGAACCGTTGCGGCCTGACGAATTTTCGGATTCTTCAATAAGTTATTGTCGATATCTTCCAACTCAATACGGTGACCGTGTAATTTGATTTGGAAATCGATTCGTCCTTCGCAGAATAATAAATCTCCTTCGAAATGTCCCACGTCCCCTGTACGGTATGCACGATCACCATCCACTTCAAAGAAATGTTTCGCATTCATTTCAGGGTTTTCATAATAACCTTTTGCCACTGTATTTCCGTAAATGATGATTTCTCCGCTTTCTGGACCATCAATTAACACGGTTGTTCCAGGCTTAATCACACCCACTGGTAGATTATCTGGATACTTCTCTAACAATTCTCTTGTTAATGGCATCCAAGTGACCATAACCGTCGATTCCGTTGGGACCATATGTGTTTACCACTTCTGCGCGTGGGAATCGTTCCATTAATTTTTCAACGGTTGTACTGAATAACTTCTCTCCGCAGAACACGAACTGTTCTAATTCAGGAAGCAAATCTTGGTTGAAACTTGGATCCACTAAGCACATTTCCGCAAACGATGGCGTTGAAATCCACACCGTTGCTTTAGACACTTCTAATGTTTTAAATAACACTTTGAAATCTTGCAAGTGCTCTTTATCAATTTGAACAAGTGGCGCATGCATATAAAGCGCTGGCCAAAGTGACATCACTGATAAATCAAATGAGAACGGAGGATGACCTAGGAAAACTTGAGGTCCTTTCTCTTTGTAATAACCCGTATACCAATCTAAGAAGTGGTTCAAGTTATTGTAAGTAATTGAAACTCCTTTTGGCTTCCCTGTACTTCCCGAAGTAAAGATAATATAGAAAATATCTTCCCCTTGAACATAATGCTCTTTTGAAATACGTTCCGTTGTTGAAGCAATCACTTTTTTAGCTTCAGGAACTGTCAATGTTGGTGCATCTAGTGAAATTTCTTCACTCACGAGCACGACTGGGCTCTTAACGGTTGCGATAATATCTTCAACGCGGTCAATTGGTGTATTCACATCAACTGGACAATAGGCATGACCTGATTTTACACAAGCCAAGAAGTACACCAACATAAATGGATGCTTATGACCATAAACCACGATTGGAGATTTATTTCCCTTTGTACGTTTCATGTAAGTACGCCGCTAGCTTATCTGAATACTCCCAGACAAGACTTGCTGTCAACTCTTCTTCCGGCATTAAATCGTGTCGGTAAACAACTTTATCTTGTTTTCGTATTTAGTTCTAATTGTTCTAATAATGGTTTCATAATCCGCTCCCGAGCACCTTTTTCAAAAATCTCTTTCTGAAAAAAACAACTGTTCTATTTTTCAGATACAAAAGAATTATAGCATACGGCTTCTTTTCTTGCCTATTACATTTCAATAAATATTATAGTTTTTTAACGTTTTAAAATGAAAAAGAGGCCGAAAAACATTTCGACCCTTCCCACTCATTTTTAAGCAAGTCTGCTTAAGAAATACTTCACTTCAATTTCAACACCAAGCGCTAATACTCGCTCATCGATATCGAATTTTTCATGGTGATGCCCATAAGCTGTCTCTTCTCCAGATTGGCTACCAAGTAAGCCATAAACACCAGGTTTATTCACTACGTAATCCGCAAAGTCATCGGCACCCATAGATGATTCGTATTTTGTGATTAGGTTGTCGATTCCTTCTACTTTCGAAACTACCTTTTGGAATTCTTCTGCTAGCTCTGGAGTGTTAATCACTGGAGCTGCCGCATCATACCAATCGATTTCAAATTCGCAACGATTGAGTTCAGCAATTCCTTTAGCGATACGTGTTACCGCTTCTTTCAAATGAGCACGTGTTTCGTGGCTAAATGCACGAATCGTCCCTTCGATTTCAGCGTCGTTGGCAACGATATTGTAACGAGTTCCCGCATTTAATTTACCAACTCCGACAACAGCACGGTCGATTGGATTCACTTCTCGAGCGACAATGGTTTGCAACGCAACAACAACTTCACTGGCTGTTACTAGCGCGTCATGCCCTAAATGAGGACGTCCAACGTGCGCGCTCTTTCCTGTGATTTTGATTTTAAAAATATCACATGAAGCATTCACTGGTCCACCTTCCACCGCAAACGATCCAACGGGTAGTCCTGAATTTACGTGAATCGCAAAAGATTCATCGATATTATCGATTTTTCCAGAAGCGACAAATTGCTTCGCTCCCGCACCGATTTCTTCTGCAGGTTGGAACGCGATTAAGACAGTTCCTGCAAACGAATCTTTCAATTCATTCAAGACTCTAGCCGTTCCTAGACCCATTGTCGTATGCGCATCATGTCCACAAGCATGGTTTAACCCAGGACGTTTAGACGCATAAGGTTTACCAGTGCAGTCAGGAAGTTCTAGCGCATCGATATCGGCACGAAGTAAAACTGTCTTTCCTTCGCCTTTGCCCCCTTTAATAATGGCTAAAGTTCCTGTTTCAGCCACTTTTTCAAATGGGATTCCAAATGCAGTTAATTCTTTTTTTGAATGTAGGCAGCAGTATCGTACTCTTTTAAAGCTTGATTCTGGGTTTTTCGTGAAAATGTCTTCTTGTTGCGACAAGATATTCGTTTAACGCTTGTGCTTTTTGTTTAATTTCGCTCATCGTCTTTTGCCTTCTTTCATTGAATAAAGAGGCATGCTAAGCACGCCTCTTAAGGTATTGTTTTTTCTAAATGTAACTTTGCTTTTTCTTGCATCCTAGTAGTTGAGTTCGAAAAAGCAGAGACTCAAGCCTTTCTCGCTTTGTCCGCACGACTTTCCAAGTCGCTTACGGCAAATCTCGAACCGTCATCGTCTCTTAACGCTTTTTCTCACATCCTAGTTTTTTTCAAAGTAGCTTTTTTTCCCAAACTGGTACGTTAGCACCTTTTGAAACTTCTTCGATTTTTCTTAGCTGTTTCTGGTGATTGGTAGTATTCTACGATTTTTTTGTATACTTCGTTGTTTTCGTTACCTTCTTTAGCAGCGATTACGTTGTAGTAAGGTTGTGAAGAATCAGTAATTTGTTCAATAAAGATAGAGTCTTTTGTTGGTTGGAATCCAGCTTCAACAGCGAAACCGTTGTTGATTAATGAAGCAGCAACATCATCTAAAGCACGAGCTGTTTGTCCAGCAGGTAATTCTTTGATTTGGATGTTTTTAGGATTTTCAACGATATCATCTTTAGTTGCTAAAGTGTTGTTAGGATCTTTTAATTTGATTACGCCAGCTGCGTGTAGTAAACGTAATGCACGTGAGTTGTTTGAAGTATCTTCAGGAATAGCAATTGTATCGCCATCTTTTAATTCACTTACGTTTTTGATTTTCTTAGAGTAAACACCCATTGGAGCAATTACAGTGTAGCCGATTGGTTTGATGTGTGTTCCTTGCTCTTTGTTGAAACGTTCTAGGTAAATAATTGTTTGGAAAGAGTTCAAATCAACGTCGCCGTTTTCTAACGCTTGGTTAGGTTGTACGTAGTCAGTGAATTCTACTAATTCAACTTCAATACCTTCTTTTTCTTTCAAGCGAGCAATAACATCGTCCCAAACTTCGTGGTTACCAGCGTTAACCCCGATTTTAACGTGTTTGTTTTCTTGTTTTGCTTCTGATGAAGCTGAGCTTGATGAGTTTGATGTTTGTGCAGCTCCACATGCCGCTAATGTTAATGCTGCCGCTGCAGCTACGAATAATTTTTTAATGTTCATTTTGTTTTTCCCCTTTTTGTGTTGGTTTGATTTTTTGTTTTTGGATGATTGGTCGCATCCTGTGTAGTTGAACTCGGGCTGTTAGCTCGAATTCAGTGTAGTTGAGTTCGGAAAAGCAGAGGCTCAGCTTTTCGAGATAGTCCGCACGACTTGTTCCAAGTCCCTTGCGGTTAACTCTGTCAAACCGTCATCGTCTCTAACCGCTTTTCCTCACATCCTGGTTTTTATTTAGTGGCTTTTTTCTCTAAATAGTCACCGATTGCTTGGGTGATGAAGACGATGATTAACATGATAATTGTGGCTACCACGATAACGTCTCCTTGGAATCGGTTATAACCTCGTGAGATGGCTACGTTACCGATACCGCCGGCACCAAACGCTCCGGCCATGGTTGTTAAACCAATTAAGCTGATAATTGTTAGTGAGCTTGCACGGATTAAGCTAGGCAAGCCTTCTTTTAAGTACACGCGGAAGATAATTTCTAGCGGTGTACATCCCATTGCTTCACTCGCTTCGATAACCCCTTTATCTACTTCGGTCAACGCTAATTGCACTTGACGAGAGTAGAATGGAACGGTTGCGAATACTAGCGGAACAATCGCTCCTGGAATACCAATGGTTGTTCCTACGATTGCACGAGTTACTGGAATCAGTAACATGGCAAGGATGATAAATGGAATCGAACGGAATAAGTTCACCACTTTATCGAGTACCAAGTACAATCCTTTGTTTTCAAGGATGTTTCCTTCACGCGTAACAACTAGTGTCACACCTAAAGCAATCCCTAAGATACCCGCGATTAAACCTGTTAACCCAACCATGATTAATGTATCAAAGTGTGGCTTTTTGAATTTCCAACCATACTTTAGCATCGATGTTTGGGAACCAAGTTTTAAAATCGATAAAGGCTAATAAATTCATCTTAGGCACCTCCCTTTTCTTCTAAGACTTCTACTGAAACGCCTTGTCCTTTAATGTAAGAAAGTGCATTTTCGATGCTTTCTTGTTCGCCTGACAACCCAACCAATAATGTTCCTACTGGAGTTTCTTGGATGATTTCCACGTTGGCGAATAAGATATTCGCTGCTACTTGGAATTGAGTCGATAATTTCGTAATCAACGGTTCCCCTGTTGAAGCACCTACGAATGAAATTTTCACTAAGTAATCTCCATCTTTCAGATTCAATAACTGTTCGTGTGAGAGAACTGTTTCAATTCCTTGGTTGATATGAGTTGCTGTATCAATGAAGTCTTTTGTTAAGTTGCGTTGTGGGTTTGTAAAGATATCAAGCACTGTTCCTTGCTCAATCACTTCACCGTCTTCCATTACGGCAACCTTATTACAAATTTCTTTAACGACTTGCATCTCATGCGTGATAATCACAATCGTAATTCCTAATTGCTCATTAACCTTTCTTTCAATAACTCTAAGATTGAGTAAGTTGTTTTAGGGTCAAGCGCACTTGTCGCTTCGTCACAGAGCAATACGTCTGGGTCGTTGGCTAACGCACGGGCAATCGCCACACGTTGTTTTTGTCCCCCAGAAAGTTGGCTTGGATAGCTGTTTGCTTTATCTTCAAGACCAACCAATTGTAAGAGAGAATCCACTTTCTCTTTAATTTCTTTCTTCGTTAACTTCACCAATTTTGGTTCCGCGTTTGGATCAACAGCTGTTTCTCCTTCTTCCACTAGCGGTTTCTTCGCTTTTTTCAGCGGGAAAGCCACATTGTCAAAGACGCTTAACGTATTCATTAAGTTGAAGTGTTGGAAAATCATCCCAATTTTCTTACGTGCGTCACGCAATTCATTTGGTTTCAATTTCAATAAATCTACGCCATTGACTTCCACATTTCCACTTGTAGGACGTTGAAGTAAGTTAATGGTACGAACTAGAGTACTTTTACCAGCACCACTATATCCGATAATTCCATAGATATCCCCGTCTTCCACATTGACAGAAACATTTCGAACGGCTTTTACGACTTTCTTACCTTGCGTAAAGGTCACGTCGATATTTTCTAATTTAATCATGTGTTCTCCTTTCTTTTGCTCAAACAAAAATCGTCCCCTCACTAACATGGGTTAGCAAAAGGACGAGTCAAATTCTCGTGTTACCACCTTTGTTTATAGTATTCTCACAAATACTATCTCAGTCTGTTTCAATCAAAACAGAAAGCTGTATCGGGCTTACCCGTAATCATCTAATCATTCGACGATTAACACTCCGAGGCCATCTTCAAAGCTTCCACTAATGTCTCTTTTCACCAACCGAGACTCTCTACTGAAAAGTTCCACTTTTACTCTTCTCATCAACGTGTTTTATAAACATGTTAATAGGATACCAGCAAACCACCTTCTAGTCAATTAACACTTTTTTATCACTAGTTATAACTAATGGTTATATCAAGATTAAACCTACTATATAATAGCTAATATTTCTCTACCTTTTTATTTTCTTGTACAATGAGAGTGACAACCTCGAAAGGAGCTTACCTATGGAACATGAATTAATTCCTTATAAAACAATGCCGACTTGGACGGCAGAAACATTACCAGAGCCATTTAGAAAAATGCATAATACAAAAGTGGGTACTTGGGCACACCTCACGATTTTAGAAGGCGCGCTTACCTTCTATGAACTCGATGAAGAAGGAAATGTTTTAGCAGAACACCTCTTTACGAAAAGATTCTGAGATTCCATTCGTCGAACCTCAAGCATGGCACCGCGTTTCACCAGCCAGCGATGACTTGAAATGTTATCTCACTTTTTATTGCACTCCTGAAGATTACTTTGCCAAAAAATACGACCTCACGCGTACGCATTCGGAAGTGATTGAGGCGACGCCGAAATTCCCTAAAGGAAAGGTGCTCGACCTTGGAAGTGGCGAAGGAAGAAACAGCTTATACTTGGCGAAAAAAAGGATTCAACGTGACTTCGCTCGACATCAACTCGATGAGTCTTGCGAAATTAGCACAGATTGCGGAAGCGGAAGGGCTTGATATCGACATTCAGCCTTATAACATCGAGAGTGCCGATATTCCAGGTGGACTCTATGACGTCATCATTTCAACAGTGGTCTTGATGTTCTTAGATCCGTATGCAATTCCAGATGTGATTGAAAATATGCAATCCCATACGGCTCCTGGCGGGTTCAACTTAATCGTAGCAGCCATGTCGACAGAAGACGCGCCATGCCCAGTGAACTTCCCTAAGACATTTTGCAAGCGGCGAATTGAAAGACTACTACGCAGGCTGGACATTGCATAAATATAATGAAGACTTTGGCCAACTCCATAAAACAGACGAGAACGGCAATCGTATTAAAATGAGATTTGTGACACTATTAGCCGAGAAATAAAATGGCTTATTAAAAAATAAAAGAAAGGACATCAGCAAATTTGCTGATGTCCTTTTTGCTCACATCCTTGTGCAGTTGAGCTCACAATCGCAGAAATGGCGTGCGCTTTCCTCAAACGTCCGCAGAACGTTTTCACGTTCCTTCCGGCGTTCGAGTCCAACGTTCCATTTCTGAACGCGATTGCTCACATCCTTTATTTGATATACAATGTATCGCCTTTTCAATACAAAGGTTGTATCCTCAGTGATAGTTTCACCTGTTAAGACTAAGACGTCTTTTTCCATCTTTTGTTTCATCAACAATTCGGTATTCTCCGTCTTTTTTCACAACTAGCACATTATATTTTGAGTTTTTCTCTTCTTCTGTAGTAGGGATTACAAGCGCTTCTGTTACTCCTGTTAATTCAACTGCTTTTGAGAAATCATTATCTTTAACGATATAAAATTTACCATTTGTTTTAACAATGCTGTATCCATCATCGATAGCTTTATTCATCTCAGCATTCTTCAACTCTTCTGATTCAGTTGTTGAGTTTTTGTCTTTAACGCTATCCGCTGCTTGTTTAATTTTAGCAGCAGCTTCGTTTAATTTATTTTTGATTATCTTGCAAGGCTTGTTGCACCACTTGAGAATTTTTCACTTGTTCTTGTTGCGCTTTTTGGCGTTCCTGTTTTGCTTGAAAACGTTGGAAACGTAAAAATGCATACACTGCAATAATCACAATCGAGATAATAACGCTTAAAATACGACGTCCTTTATTTTCCACTTACATTCACTCCTCTAATAAGATAAGCTTATTTTATCATAAACCTGCTTCGTTTCCTATCCTGTAAGCACAAAAAAGCACTTCGGCATTGCTACCAAAGTGCTCAATTTTATAAATGATCTGTTCCAGGCGTTTCGACCGTCTGTGCAGAAGTTGTTTCTGTTGGTGTAGGAGCTGGTGTGTAAGACTCAATTTTCGTTAAATCAACGGTTGCGGTCTTAGACCCGTCACTCCATGGAATTTCATACGCTCTTCCAGAATAAACCCAATTTTGCTTCCCAGCTTCTTGGTCTTTTGCTGATTGGTCTAACTGTTCCTTCATCCATGCTGTAGCTTGGTCCAACGTCGCAAACTCTTGTCCCGTATTCCCTAACGGTTTCAAAGCGTTGCGGTGGTGTTGCTACTGTTTCTGAACTTGAAGTAACTGTAGGAACTTCAGTTGGAGTTGCTTCTCTTGTCTGAGGACCATTTTCTGACTCTTCTCTTCTGCGCTCTTGGCTTGGAGTTGCCTGCGCAACATTTCCTTGAACGTTTCTTGCGTTCTTTTTCTTCTTCAGTAACCACTTGTTTTTCTGTAGTTACAGATTCAGTTGTTGGAGCTTGAGTTGTCTCTTGCTTTTTCTCGGCGACTTCTTTCTTTTCAGTATTACTTGAAGGAGTTGACGAATTTGCTGGCGCACTTGTTTGTACTTCTACGACTTGAGTCACTTTTTTTGCATCGGACTCATCGCTTGTGAAATACCGTAAACACCTGCTAGCATCGCTAAAGATAGGCCAAGCGTAATTCCCAATTGACTCGCTAAACCTAATGATTTAAAAACCTTCTTGTAATTTTCACTAAAAATGCTTTCATCGTCCATCCCTTTCTCCTTTTATTTTTTTATTCAAACTATTATACCATATTTTTTTTCATATTTGTTGAATGAAAAAAATATATTATCACAAATTTAATTATTATTGCAACAGTATCTAGCAACTTTGTTTGTGAAAAGTTATTAACAAAAAAATTTCACAATTTATTTTACCTATTTTTTTATGCACTTACATTATATATGAAAAATTGTTTCAATTGCCAGACAATTCCACTACAAAGGCTTGCAATGGAGAAAGTTTGTAAGCGTGTAAATCTGTGACCTCCTCCACTGTATTTGTCACCAAAACCTTATTAAATCGGGCATCTACAGAGATTTCTTCCTCGGAATCTGATAAATTCACGACCGTTAACCATCTTTCTTCCCCAAGCGTGCGATAATATGCGAACACATTAGAAGACGTTTCAAGAAGCTCATAATCGCCCCAAACCACGATTGGATGGTCTTTTCTAAGCTGAATGAGTTTTCGATACGTATGGAATACAGAGTCTGGATTTTGTAGCTCTGCTTCTACATTAATCTCTTTGTAGTTTGGGTTGAGAGCTAACCAAGGTGTCCCCGTTGTAAATCCCCCGTTCGCTTCGGCAGTCCACGGAATTGGTCTACGCGCATTGTCTCTCCCCTTTGCATTTAGAGATTCCATAATCGACTCAACGCTAAATCCTCTAGCAATACGATCATGATACATATTAATGGACTCAATATCATCCAACTCTTCTATGCTAGAAACTGGAGTATTCGTCAGTCCAAGCTCCTCGCCTTGATAAATATAAGGAGTTCCTTTCATCATATGTAGCAGAATGGCGAATGCCTTGGCACTGCGAACACGATATTCCTTTATCATTTCCCCCAGCGTGACACGATTCTTGGTAGATCATGGTTGTTCCAGAATAGTGAATTCCAACCTTCGTTTCCAAGTTCCGTTTGCCATTTTGAAAGAACCGCCTTTAATTCACTTACATCGAGCGGTTTAAGGTCCCACTTTTCTTTCCCTGGCTCATTGTCTAAGAGTGAATGTTCAAATTGAAAGACCATCGATAATTCATGACGTGCTGGATTTGAATAGAGCTTTCGCGATTTCTGGCGTCGCTCCCCATGTTTCCCCAACCGTCAATAAATCTTTGTCTCCGAAAGTTGCCTTATTCATTTCTTGTAGGTATTCATGCAATTTTTGGCCCATTTGACGTAATCCCTTCTAAAGGAATCTTCCCGATTAAATCAATCACGTCCATGCGGAATCCGCCAACGCCCTTATCAATCCAGAAATTCATCATGTCATAGACTTCACGGCGCACTTTTGTCATTTTCCCCAGTTCAAATCAGGTTGTCTTTGACTAAATAAATGCAAGAAATGTTGACCACTGGCTTCATCGTATTTCCATGCACTACCTAAAAAGACTGACTGTAAATCTGTGGGTGCTCCGCCATCTTCGGCAGGATCTGCCCACACATAGTAATCACGGTATGGATTGTCTTTTCCTTTTCTTGACTCAATAAACCAATGATGTTCATCAGACGTATGGTTCACAACGAGGTCCATAACAATTTTTATACCGCGCTTATCCGCTTCTGAAATCAACTCTTCCATATCCGTCATCGTTCCGAACTCGTCCATAATGTCTTCATAGTCAGAAATATCATAGCCATTATCATCATTTGGCGACTTGTATACTGGAGAGAGCCAAATCGCTCCGATTCCTAGCGTGTGTAAATAGTCAAGTTTTTCAATAATTCCTCTTAAATCGCCAATCCCATCTCCGTTTGAATCTTTAAAACTACGTGGGTAAATTTGATAAACGACGACTTCTTGCCACCAATGTTTTTCCATAACGCTCGCTCTTTTCTATATGAAGTTTATGCATCTCCATCATAGCCCTAAATCCGCATAAATACTATATGTTTTTCGAATACTATTCCATTAAATTTGTATGACAAAAACCAAAATAAAAAGGAGAAAAAACAGAAATTCTGCTTTTTCTCCACTTCTTAAATAAATACTGCAAAAATTTGTGCGCCAATAAGAGTAATAATCCCCGAAATTACGATGGATAAACCACTCATCGCACCTTCAACTTCCCCTAATTGCATCGCACGTGCTGTCCCAATCGCATGAGAAGACGTTCCAATCGCAATCCCTTTTGCGACCGGATGCGTAATGCCTGTTACTTTACAGATGATTTCACAGAACATATTTCCAAGAACCCCTGTAAGAATAATCACCGCTACGGTAATAGTCACATATCCACCAGACTCTTGAGACAAGCCCATACCGATGGCTGTCGTAATTGATTTTGGCAGTAAGGTTACGTATTCTTCGTGCGTTAATTGGAAAGCAATGATAACACCCAAACTGTACATAGACTCGTCAATACCCCTGCACTAATTCCTGCAAAGATGGCGCCTTTATGCTTTTTCAATTGTTCGATTTGTTGATACAACGGAATCGCTAAACAAACCGTTGCGGGCGTTAAGAGATAACTTAAGCTATCCGCACTCGCATAATAGCTATCATAATCGATATTAAAGACATTTAATACGATAATGACGAAAATAATCGCTACAAGTAGCGGATTGAAGATTGGCCATTTATAACGGTCACGTAAAAATACACCAATTTCAAAACCGATAATACTAATCACGAGCCCGATTGTTGCTGTATTAAGAACGAGTTGATTCACCATCTTGGGCTCCTTTCTCGAGGACGTATTGCGTTACTTTTCCCGAAACAATCATTACTACAAATGTCGTAATAATCGTGATGATAGATACTGGCACAATAATACGATGTAATTGATCCCACGATTCGATAATTCCAACGGCAGCCGGGATAAACATCAGTGACATAATCTCGATTAAAAATGTCCCTGCTTGATACACTTTTTCAATTTTAACAACACCCGTCATTAATAAAGTCATCATTAAGACAAGTCCATAGATGCTTGCTGGAATCGGAAGAGGGATGTAATATTTCATGATTTCACCGATACAGGTCACAATCATAATCCAGCCAAACTGCTTAAAATATTTCATTAGATCTCCTTTAGTAAAAAAGCACTCTATTCAAGCCATGCTCGAATCGCGTGCAGGTCTCTTTCGTCTATAACATTCAGTCTGGAAAAGCTCTCTCTTCCAACTTGCCCTCATAGTATATTCAAATGTACAGAAAGTCAACTACAACCCTGTGAACATTTGTTACTTTTAGTGTTCTAAATCTGGCCTGTTTACTTGAATCACTTTTCGAAATTATCATAAAAGATAATTATCATATATGATAATCGCGGTGAAATAAAAAACACCCCGTCTAAGGCGAACCTTAAACGGAGCACTAAATTCAATATTAGTCTAAGTTTTTCATCGTTGGGAATAATAGGACGTTACGGATTGATTGGCTGTTTGTAAGTAACATAACTAAACGGTCAATTCCGATACCTACCCCACCCGTTGGAGATAAACCATATTCCAACGCTTGGATGAAGTCTTCATCGTGTGGATGCGCTTCGTCGTTCCCAGCAGATTTTTCTTCTACTTGTTTCATGAAACGTTCACGTTGATCGATTGGGTCTGTTAACTCCGTGAAGCCATTTCCGTACTCTTTTGTACAGATGAAGCATTCGAAACGATCTGTGAAGCGTGGGTCTTCATCGTTTTTACGAGCTAATGGAGATACTTCCACTGGATGTCCGAAGATGAAGGTTGGTTGAATTAATGTTTCTTCAACGAATGTTTCGAAGAATTCGTTCACGACATGTCCGAATGTCATTGAATCTTCGACTTTCACGCCTTTTTCTTTCGCAATGGCACGAGCTTCTTCGTCTGTCATATGTGGCCAGAAGTCAACACCTGTTACTTCTTTAATCGCATCGACCATATGAATTCTCTTCCATGGAGCTTTTAATTCTACTTCATGTTCGCCATAAGGAACTAATGTTGTTCCTAATACTCTCTTAGCAACGTCTGAGATGATTCCTTCTGTTAAATCCATGACATCTTTGTAGTCTGTGTAAGCTGTATAGATTTCGATTGAAGTAAATTCAGGGTTGTGAGTTGTATCAATACCTTCGTTACGGAAAACACGCCCGATTTCGTATACACGTTCCATCCCACCTACTACTAAACGTTTTAAGTGTAACTCAGTAGCGATACGCATGTATAATTCCATATCTAACGCATTGTGGTGTGTGATAAATGGACGAGCATTTGCCCCACCCGCTAATGTGTGTAGTACTGGAGTTTCCACTTCTAAGTAATCGCGGTCGTCTAAGTAACGACGGATTTCACGAATAATTTTACTACGGGTTACGAAACGGTCGAAGCTTTCGCGGTTACTGATTAAGTCTAAGTAACGTTGACGGTATTGTTGTTCTACGTTTGTTAATCCGTGATATTTATCAGGAAGTGGACGAAGTGCTTTTGTTAAATGAACGAATTGTTCTGCTTTAACAGATAACTCACCAGTGTTTGTGACCATGACAGTCCCTACAACACCAACGATGTCTCCTAAGTCTGCTTTTGTGAAGACTTCGTACGCATCATCTCCAACAGCATCTTTACGCACGTAAATTTGGATTTGGCCTTTGCCATCTTGGATGTGGGCAAAACCTGCTTTTCCTTTTCCACGTTTTGTCATCAACCGTCCAGCAATTTGAACAGTTACAGGCTCTTGCTCACTAAGAGATTCCTTTGTAGCTCCTTCAAATTGTTTGTGGATTTCTTCAGTTGTGTTTTTTTGTTTGAAGCCAGTACCGAAAGGATCGATTCCTTTTTCGCGTAACTGACTCATTTTTTCACGACGAACTTGTAATTGGTCATTTAATGTTTCTTGTGTTTCTACTTCGAAAGACACGTTTGTTCCTCCTTTGAACGCTGCTTGTTCTTCATAACTCTCCTTATTGTACCAAAAGAAGAGGCTTTATTGAAAGTATTTCAAGGCTTTTTCCTTAAATTTCTGCCAAGCGTTGTTTTTGACGTTCTTCACGCTCTAAATGTTCTACCACGAATTGGTCTAATAACGCTTCTACGGTTTGTAAATTCTCAGCTTCATTGATAGCTACTTTTGTTTTAGAGGCACGTGGCACTCCTTTTAAATAATAGCCTGCAAGTTTACGGAATTCTTTCGTTGCGACTACTTCGCCTTTAAGGTTTGCAAGTCGTTGTAAGTGTAATTTTGCAATTTCGATTTTCTCTGGAACGGTATTTTCAGGAAGCAATTCGCCTGTTTCTAAATAATGAACCGTTTGGCGAATCATCCAAGGGTTCGCTAAAGCTGCACGCCCAATCATCACGCCGTCCACGCCTGCGATGTCAATCATGCGTTTGGCATCTTCTGGGCTACGAACGTCTCCGTTTTCCGATTAAAGGAATGCGCGTTAAGTTCTTCTTCACTTCACCAAGAATTTCCCAGTCAGCTTTCCCATCATACATTTGAACACGAGTACGGCCATGCATCGCAACTGCACTGGCACCCGCACGTTCTGCAGCAAGGGCATTTTTCCACCGCATATAAATGCTCGTGGTCCCATCCTGTACGCATCTTCACTGTTACAGGTTTATCCACTGCGTCAACTACTGCCGCAACCATTTCGTATACTTTATTTGGGTCGAGTAACCATTTTGCTCCGGCTTCTGCCTTAATCACTTTGTTTACAGGGCATCCCATATTGATATCGATAATGGCAGCTTCTGTATTCTCAGCCACGTATTTGGCCGCTTCGACTAAAGTATCTTTATTTCCGCCCATGATTTGAACGCTGAGTGGATACTCATTTGGCTCGATATGAAGCATGCTTAATGTTTTCTCATTACGAAATTGAATCCCTTTGTCGCTGATCATTTCGCAAACAACTAAACCGGCACCGAATTCTTTTACAGTAACACGGAAAGCAGAGTTCGAAATCCCAGCCATCGGGGCCACAACTACGCTATTATCAATTTGAATATCTCCAATTTTGAAACTCATCTTAATCTCCTTTTTCAATCTTTGAATCGTCTATCAAGTGAACGACTTTTTCTAACTCAATCGAAAAGCACGAGCTGCATCACCAATAGTGAGTGCGACTCGTGCGCTAAGTTCACTTATTTCTTGCCGGATTATTGTACCATAACCCGCGCCTTCTTGCATTTGATTCCCCTTAATAAAAGAGTCTCATCGAAAGAAGCAAGTACGTAATGAGGAATCCACCTGTTAAGAATAACTGCCATCCCGTTTCGTTCAGTGTTTTTAGTTTAAACGAAATCAAACTAAACAATGAGAAACTGAGAAGCAACCCCACTGCCGCCACTCCAAGAATATACAGCATCACAAGGATCAGTTTCTCCCCTACTAAGAAAAAGTTACCCGCTCCTAACATCGCCACAAAGAAAAGGACCCATGAAATCCACATCAAAACAGTAGCGACTTTATGCATTTTTACTAATCCTGGTTGTTTTTCAAAATGTCGTGCTTCCATAAATCTCTTCCTCCTAAACCTTTTTTATCAATATCTAATGACTCCAGTGAAGAGCAATAACAAAAAGGTGAGCCAAGCGCCTGTAAGTAGTAGTTGCCACCAAGTATCTTTAACCGATTTTTCTTCGAGTGCAATGAAAACATACATCATGAAACTCACAAACGTCATAATCATGAGAATCGGCATGATGAAGATGGCAATCAACAGTCCTCCTGGAACACCACGACTGGTCATGAAAATCCATTGTGGTACTAATCCAAGCCACATCAAGGCTTCTGCAATACTTTTTGCTTTCTCTAGTTTCATGAAAGACCTCCAACCATTATCGAATATTTTGTTTCTGAATTTGTTTGGCAATTGATCTTGGAGCTAGTGATAATAAGCAAATGCAAATTCCAAATAGGAACACCACTCAAACCAATCACTTCAATAATACTATTGAACTGCGAGAACACTCAATCATGAGCGCCAATATGATGGCAGAAAAGCCAACCTTGCGAACAGCCTTTGCGGTTGCTCTGTAATAATCTTCAATCGTTTCAGGTGTAACCGATGTATATTGCAAATTCACAAGTTCCTGATGCGTTTTTCTCCAATAATTCATCCCCATCCAGAAGATTCCGCCGATGGTCATCGCTGAAAATAGCACTAAAATAGCTGCACCGATTTCGTCCATATTTTCAATAGTTTTTACAGATGAATCCATCTCTTCAAACGTCACCAGTGTAATCACCCCACAAATAAATGAGATAAGAGTAAACCACCCTGCTTTATTTGACACTTTTTGTTCCATACGAACCTCCTATGTTAGATTCAGTATAAACAAAAATGAGCCAAGGCAATAGCCTCGGCTCATTTATTTTACTAATTCTTTATTAATCTAAAATAGTAAATTTCTCGATAAACAACGGACTCACTGAACGGTTTTCGTGAATACGACGAATCGCTTCCGCCATTAATTGGTCAACGCTGATTTGAACAATCTTACCACCTGTTTTTTCTTCAGGAACTTCGATCGAGTCTGTTACGACTACTTCTTTAATCACTGAGTCATTAATACGTTCTAATGCTGGCCCAGATAATACAGCGTGCGTACAGCATGCGTATACTTCTAGCGCGCCCTGCATCTTTAATCGCTTGTGCAGCAAGAGTGATTGTTCCAGCTGTATCAATCATATCGTCGATTAATACGGCAACTTTTCCTTTTACTTCACCGATGATGTTCATGACTTCTGCCACGTTTGCTTTTGGACGACGTTTATCAACAATCGCGATAGGCGCGTGTAAGAACTCAGCCATTTTACGAGCACGAGTTACCCCACCGTGGTCAGGAGAGACAACAACGATATCTTTATCTTTGAAGTTGTTTTCTAAGAAGTGGTTCGCAAGAAGTGGAGCTCCTAATAAGTGGTCCACTGGAATGTCGAAGAACCCTTGAATTTGTGCAGCGTGTAAATCGAGTGTTAACACACGGTCTGCACCGGCTTGAGTAATCATGTTTGCAACTAATTTTGCTGTGATTGGTTCACGAGATTGTGCTTTACGGTCTTGACGAGCGTATCCATAGTAAGGAATAACAATGTTAATTGTTTGCACTCGCGCGGCGTAATGCATCCACCATGATTAATAACTCCATTAAGTTATCATTTACTGGATAAGAAGTTGATTGAACGATATACACATGGCAACCACGTACACTTTCATCGATATTGATTTTAATCTCACCATCGCTGAACTGAGTGACAGATACTTGACCAAGTTCTAAACCAATTTCCTCTGCAATTTTTGCAGCCAAAGGACGATTTGAGCTTAAAGCGAATATTTTTAAATTAGGATCGGAATAATGTTCCACAATGATAACCCCCGAAGTTTATTTTATAGTACTATCATACCGTTTTTGTTTGATTTTTTTGAATATTTTTGCTAAAAAAATTTTTGGAAAAAAATTTTTAGTCTTTTTTTGAGCAGATGGTAATTTTGAAGCGTAATCTTCTTTATTTACTTGACGGCTACGCGCAATCGCAAGCGCTCCTGCTGGTACATCTTCGGTAATGGTTGACCCCGCAGCGATAAATACATCATCACCAACCGTAACTGGAGCAACGATGTTCGCATTACATCCGATAAATACATGGCTACCGATTGTCGCACGATGTTTATTTTTACCATCGTAGTTTACAAACACTGTTCCACAACCAACGTTAATATCTTCGCCAAGGTCCGCATCGCCGATGTATGTTAGGTGCCCTACTTTTGTATCAGCCCCAAGTGTTGAGTTCTTCACTTCTACAAAGTTTCCTACGTGAACGCGTTCGCCTAATACAGCATTTGGACGTAAGTGTGCAAATGGACCTGCATTGCTGTCCAGTTTCATATGAGATTCTTCAATGTTCGCTGCTACAAGACGAACGCCGTCTTCTAACACGCTATCACGAACCACGCTATGTGCTCCAATGAAGCAGTTTGAACCGATGACTGTTTTACCTTTTAACATAACACCAGGTTCAATCACAGTGTCCGCACCGATTTGAACAGTTGATTCGATATAAGTTGCTTCTGGGTCGATTAAAGTAACCCCGTTACGCATATGTTCTTCATTGATACGGTTACGCATATATTTCTCTGCTTTTGAAAGAGCTACTCGGTCATTAACCCCCATACCTTCGTCGAAATCTTTCATTGGATAAGCAGAAACCACTTCTCCGCGTTTCTTCAAGATTTCTAATACGTCTGGTAAGTAGTATTCACCTTGTGCATTGTCGTTACCAACTTCGTGTAAAGCGCTAAAAAGAGCTACGTTATCGAAGCAGTAAGTACCTGTGTTGATTTCTTTTACTTGTTGTTCTTCAGGAGTGGCGTCTTTTTGTTCCACGTTTTTTAGAACAGAACCGTCAGCGTCACGAATCACACGGCCGTATCCAGTTGGATCTTCGGCAATCGCTGTAAGGATCGTTGCTTTTGCTCCTGTGCGTTCATGCTCTTCCATTAATGCAGAAAGAGTTTCGCTTGTTAATAATGGAGTATCTCCACAAATCACAATTGTCGTTCCTTCTTTTCCTTTTAGAAGGGATTCTGCTTGTAACACCGCATGTCCTGTCCCTAATTGTTCTGCTTGAACAGCATAAGAAACACGGTCTCCAAGATGGTTTTGTACCATTTCGGCACCATGTCCAACAATCGCTACGATTTCAGTAGCTCCTGTTTTTTCAACTTGGTCAACAACATGCTCTACCATTGGTTTCCCGCAAACTGGATGCATCACTTTGTAAAGGGCAGATTTCATACGAGTCCCTTTACCGGCTGCTAAAATAATTCCGAATTTTTGTTTCATAATAAGCTCCTTGCTCTTTGAATTTCTACCTTCTAATAGTATAGTACCACGCTGTTTTTTTCAAGAAATCACTGAAATTTGCGCATCAAAAAACGCCCTAGCTGAATTGCTAGAGCGAATGATGTTTTACGAATTAGTATTTTGGTGTCCATCTGAAATCACGAACGGCTTTTTCCATATCTTGTTCAGCTACGCGTGCTAGACCTTGTTCTTGAGCTTTTTTTTAGCGACTGCCGTTGCCACTTTCAATGACACTTCTGCCACATATTTGAATGGAGGTAACACGGGCGCGCCTGGTTTTGTAATATCCACGATACCACTTAAAGCATGCGCTGCAGCCCCAATCATTTCATCTGTTAATAGACTCGCTTCTGAAGCAAGCATTCCTAATCCAAGTCCTGGATAGATTAACGCATTGTTCGCTTGTCCGATAACATAGTTCACACCGTTGTACTCAATGTCGTCTGAAGGAATTCCTGTTGCAACGAAAGCTTTTCCGTTTGACCATTCGATGAGGTCTTTGGCAGTAGCCTCTGCTAATTTTGTAGGATTTGATAATGGGAAAATCACAGGACGTTCTGTGTTTTCGCACATTGCTTCTACTACTTCTTTTGTAAATGTACCTGGTTGAGTTGAAGTTCCCACTAAGATAGTAGGTTTAACAGTTTTTACCACTTCTAATAAATCCGTTAATTGATTCGCATTGGCAAAAATCACTCCGTTTTTTTCGCAAAATGGGCGTTGTTCAGGAGTTAAATCATCCATATCGTCGAATAACAAGCCTTGTTTATCGACCATGAAGAAAACGTTTATAAGCTTCTTCTTCGCTCAGACCATCAACGACCATTTCACGAAGGACACGAGAAGCAATTCCGCATCCGGCACTACCACCACCGTAACATAAGTACACTTGGTCTGTTAGTTTTTCACCAGCAATATCCATTGCGGCAAACACCCCACCAAGAGTCACGATTCCTGTACCTTGAATATCATCGTTAAAGGTTGGAATTTGAGTTTTGTATTTATTTAAGATATTAGCCGCATTGCCACGTCCGAAGTCTTCCCAGTGTAAATATAGTTTAGGGAAAAAGACGTTCTGCTGTTTCAACGAATTGGTCGATAAAGGCATAATAACGGTCACCACGCACACGTTCATGACGATTTCCTAAATAATTTGGATCCTCTAATAAACTTTGACGGTTTGTTCCTGCATCAATCACTAATGGAAGAACACTTGCAGGGTCGATTCCGGCCGCTCCTGTATAGACCATTAATTTACCAACAGAGATGTCCACCCCGTTTGTACCCCAGTCACCGATTCCAAGAATTCCTTCTGCATCCGTCACAACGATTAAGCGAATATCGCGGTCGCCTGCCGCATTTTTTAAGGTTGCTTCGATATTTTCTGGATGGTTGATGTCTAAGTAAGCTGCATATTGTGGATCTACAAAGAGTTCGCTGTAGTTTTCAATCGTGTCCGCAATTGTTGGGTCATACACGATTGGGTTGAACTCCTCTAAGTGTTGTGAGAATAAATAGTAGAATAAAGTACGGTTTGTGTTGAAGATTTCCATTAAGAAAAGACGTTTTTCAAGGTCATTGGCTTTTTGGTGCATATGCGCATAGGTTTGCGCTGCTTGTTCTTCTAAAGTTTGAACGTACGGTGGTAACAAACCTACCAATCCTAATTCTTGACGTTCTTCTTGTGTAAATGCTGTCCCTTTATTTTTGAAAGGGTTGTTTAAAATGTCATGTCCACGCATGGTGATTCCTCCTCATGGCCTTCGTTCGTAGAAAAATATAGTGCCTACAACTTAATTCCTATATTACTCCTATTTTGAGCAATTACGAGTCAAAACCCTCCAATTAAAAAAGATTTAACTTTAAAGACACAAAAAAAGAGAAAAGAGCGCTCTCTTTCCTCTCTAACGTAATGTGTATAACTTTCCTTTTGTGCTTCCGCTTGAAGTGAGTAACCCAACTTCCACGAACAACGATAAATAGCGTCGGACGGTGGCGGCACTGAGCCCAGTGAGTTCTTGCGCCTGCTGATTGCCGATATTGCCGTACTGCTCTAAATAGGCCTTCACTTGTTCAAAGACTTCTCGCTCTTTTGGTTTTAACGGTGGCAAGATCACATAATTAGCACTCACTTCTTCGATACGCTCTTGTACTTTTACTTCTTCCAATGTTTCCAAAATAACTTCGAGCATAAACTCGACAAAAACTGTCGCATCATTTGCCTTGTTGCTGATGGCGAGTGCGTCATAATAGCCTTGTTGATGCGCATGAATGACCGACTCAATCGGGAGCCATTCGAATAACGGATTCCACCGGCTTAAGATGAGACTTTGCCATAAGCGTCCCATGCGACCATTTCCGTCTTCAAACGGATGAATGATTTCCAACTCAAAATGGACAAGACATGATTTCACTAAATCGAGCAAATCACTGTTCTTAGCCCAAGCGAATAAGTCTTCCACGAGCCCTGGAACAAACTGCGGACGTGCGCCCACATGAACCACTCGCTCACTCGCATCATAAACTCCGGCGTCACTCAAACGAAACTGCCCAGGATGCTTCACAAGGTCGTGCGTTAACAAGTGGTGTGCCTCCAAGAAATCCTCCACACTATACGGATTCATCGAAAAGACACGTTCATACGCCTCATATGCATTTTGCACCTCATGAATATCCTTTGGTGGACCAAGCACACGTCTTCCCTCGATAATATCTGTCACCTGTTCCAGCGTCAGGCTATTATTTTCAATCGCAAGGGAGGATTGAATCGAGCGGATTCGATTTCCTTACGCAATAATAGCGGACGTTTCTCGATGGAATATTTCGTCAGGAGTTCCGCAATATTGTGTACCAGCCCTAACATCTTTTCTGTAATTTGAAAATTTACTTGCATCCGTCTCACCTCTCTTTTCTTTATTGTACTGGTCCCTTTTTATTAAATCAAGCGAATTATGAGCGAAAAACAAGCGAAAAAGTTGTTTTTCCCTATTGATTTATTGTATACACAGAACTATACTACTGTATATACAGTAAACAAAGGGAGAGTTTTATTCTGATGAAAAATGTTCGTTTTATGACACTAACCGCACTATTAACCGCGATTGCCATCTTCATTCCTATCGCGATGCCACTAAAATTGGTGATTCCACCTGCTTCATATACACTCGGAAGCCACGTTGCAATCTTTATCGCGATGTTTATCAATCCGTGGATGGCCATCTTCGTCGTTCTGGGGTCATCGTATGGATTCTTTATTTCCGGGGCGTACCCACTCGTCATCGTTTTCCGCGCGCTATCGCATATTCTCTTTGCGACACTTGGAGCCTTTTTCCTACAGAAATATCCAAAGACGCTAGAAAACCGCAAAGCGTCATGGATTTTCAACTTCGTATTGGCGCTCATTCACGCAGTCGGAGAAGTATTAGCCTGCGTGCTCTTCTACTCCGTTTCAGGAACGGATCTTCAAAGCATGTTTTACGTCCTCTTTGTCCTAGTCGGATTTGGTACAGTGATTCACAGTATGGTAGACTATGAATTAGCACTAGCGGTGTATAAAGTTTTACAAAAAAGACGTTAAAAGAGGGAAACTATGCCAAAAGAACGAAAAGCTGAATTACTAAAACTGCTGAAAAATGCGCCAAAGCCACTCAATGGTCAAAGCCTGGCGGAACATTTCCACGTAACTCGACAAATTATCGTGCAAGATATCGCGCTTCTTCGCGCTGACGGAGCCACGATTCTATCGACCAACCGGGGATATGTCTATAAAGAGCAAGAGAGTTCGCCGTACGTTCATCGCCTCTTTAAGGTCAAACATGATACCAAGGCTATCGAAAGTGAACTGCTGGCGATTGTCGATAATGGAGGTCGCGTCCAAAATATCCAAATCGACCATCCAGTTTATGGTGAAATCCAAACGCTCGTGAAACTGACCTGCCGCCGTGACGTTCAGCACTTCTTGGAGCAAATCCATCAAGCCGACTTCCGCCCACTGTCGTCTTTAACAGACGGTGTGCATTATCATCTGGTTGAGGCCGAAAACCAACAAGACCTCGACTTTATCGAAGACGCCCTCGACAAATTGGGGTATTTAGTGAAAGAAGATTAAACGAAAGGACCTAGCATTTCATTTTGCTAGGTCCTATTTTTATTACAGATTATATTTTTTTCTTTTAATTGCAAGAGTGCCTCTTTCCCATCTAGCACACGACCTTCTTCTACGTCTTCAAGTGCTTCGATCAGTAAGCGAGCTTCTCCCATTTTATCTTTAACTTCATCCTCTTTAAAAATTCACAAATACTCCTCCTTTGATATCTTAAACTTGTATAGGAACATATATTTCTTGTACTTGGTTATTATTCTTAATAAAAATTAACTCTTTATCTCTATTTAGAGTTAAATAATCAATTTTTTTCGTTCAAAAAGAATAATCTGAGACCGCATTGCATAATTCATTACTTAGTTTAGTTTGTTCCTCAAAAATATATTCTTGTACCTTTTTAATTTTCTTTTGTTTGTTCTTTTGCTCTCCGGCTTACTATCCAACCGCCCACCGAAAGAGCTGCCATAAAGCCATCCATGCTACCAATGTTGCAAAGGGTATCATCCAAATCTTCTATGTTTTCTCTTGAATCACTATATTCTTGCATCAAGCGTTCACAGATTCTATCTCTATTTTCTAAAAACCTCTAACTCAATTCTAGTTAAAAATACTGTCATTATAGTTATTTTTAAATTGCTCAATTTGTTGATTAATGTAATCTGGTAATTCTCCAAATTTCATCAATGATAATATCTCAATAAATTCCGCTGCTAATTCTAGTCTATTAGCCTGAAATGCAACAACTAAGTCTTTATTCATTTGATTAATCTGTTTTTCGATGTTTTTTTCTCATATCCTAAAAATCTGTTCTTTTTCTCCGAGAATATGTTTCAAATCTCGATTCAAAGATTTCATTAGCAACCTCTCTTTGTCTTCTTAATTGATTAATATCGCTCTCCCTAATTATTTCTTTGTTAGAAATTTCAGTTAACACTTTGTTTATAGCCTTTAACTTACCTATACGATCATCATTTCTAAAGTCTAGTAATTCTTCCATATTACTGTTGAGGTTAGATAACTGATTATGAATTTCGTGTAGATAGTATGTTCCAGATACAATTGACATAGCTTGCATTCCTACTGAAACTACACTAGCAATATTAACACCGCCAAAAACACCTTTCACCTCAACAAACCCTGCATTTTTTTGTATTTGTCCATTCATACCACGAACCATCGTTGAATAACTACCATCTTTAAATTGAGTTAAATTATCAACACTAGTAGATGCCGTAAACAAGCCATTAGGTGCTTTTTTTGCTAACTCTGAAAAAGTAAGTAATTCTCTTACTTGATTTAAACCTACATTCAAAAGTTGTCCGGTGGCGAAATCTATCTCTGAAAAATCTACTTTGTAATATTTTTTACTCTGCAATACTTCATCAGTGGTTTGCACTGGTTCTAAAATGGTATTGTTTATCTTGAATCTTATTTTCAGATTTTTTTATCTCTCCCATTGTCAATCCCCTTTAGTAATATTTTTTTTATTGTTCTACCCATACTGTAATAGAATTGTTGATTCTTTCATAAATTAACTAAAATTCCAAACTTTCTCAAAAAAGTAATATTATCACTATACTCTTCTAGGTCACTGAAGAAATATCTAGTATTTGCTAATGAAAATTTAGCAGTAGTAGGATTTTGCTTTTAGTTAAATATTTAATTTCATTTCCAAAATTACCTATCCTTACAAACTCTCTCATTAGAACAACAAAATCATAACTATTCTTTCTAAAAATACACAATTAATTTAGGATTTTTCTTCATAATAAAAAGCTAACAAACAAAAATATCCACTGTTGGCTGTATAATAACTTTTTCGAGTCTCATGTATTTCTGAATTTCTTTATTTATTTTTTTAGTACCTTTAATCCAATACGTTTCATTGTGACTCGCATAGGGGAACAACTCTAACAAGCCAAATGGCGTTCGTTTTTTTCCTTATTAAGGGATTGCTCTCTGAGTTTATTAAAGGTTTCGTTTTCTTTTTCTCTTATCGCTGGATTTTCATCTGAATATAAATAGAAAAACCTTTCTCTCCAAAAATAGGGACTGACCCCAAAAAGTGAGAATTTAATAAAAACATCCCTAGGGCTACCGTCTCCGGTATTCAACCGGAGACAGGTAGTCCAATTTTTGTTGGATTCTATTTTCATTATAATATTTGATGTAATTTTCTACAATTTGAATTACAATAGAAGATGAAGTTATTACTTCATCTTTTATGTAGAAAGCTTCGCACTTTAGGGAAGAATGGAAGCTGATGGGCGCATTATCTGCGGGTGTCCCCTTACGGGACATACTGCGGATAATGTTTTTTTCTTTACATAAATTGTAGTATTCGGCGGAAGTATAAACGCTGCCTTGATCACTATGTAGTAGAACACCCTTAGGTAAGTCAATTTGATTTAAAGTATCCAATACAAACTTAGTATCTTGTTTAGAACCAATTGTATAAGCTAGTATTTCTCCGTTGTATAAATCCATAATCGACGACAAATATAATCGTTTAGGGCCGAAAGGTAAATATGTGATATCAGTAGTCAACTTTTGCATAGGTTTATCCGCTGAAAAATCTCTATTCAGAGTATTGCCAGTAATTGAGAAAGGTTTACCTATTTTGATAGCTTTTTCGGTTTCACGGCACAATTCCAACCATTTTTTTCTGCATAATCCGCTGCACAACCTTATGGTTAACAATCTGATTTAATTCCTTCTGAATCAAAATGCTTAATCTTTCTGTACCCGTAAATAAATTTGTTTTTCTTACAAATTTTACCAATAGTTTCCTCGATAACGGTTGGAGAAAAGTCTTTCTTTTTCCATCGGTAGTAAGTAGATATGGGTACATTAAGGCAAAAACAGATTAAATGAACTGTATATTTACCTTTCAATTCTTCTACTAATTTTACAACTGCTTGAGGCGACACTTCCTTTCCAATTCCTTGTATTTTTAATATTTCTAATTCAACTTCTTTTCTTCGTAATTCTAATTTTAATCGATCGATTTCAGAAAGTTTAGCCATTCCTTTTTCATAAGAATATTGTTTACCCACCTGTTGGTGGAAACGATGTGTTTCTCCATTTTTTTATACCATCTAAACCATGTTTCTACTTGCGTTTTGTTTTTTTAATGTTTAACTCCTGCATTACTTGTTTTGTACTATATCCCTGTAATTTCATTTCTACGGCTTTATTTTTTTAATATCGGCTGAATAAGCAACACGATTTTTAACCATAAAAAGACACCTCCATGCGTATTTGATAATATTGTACCAAATCCAACTTGAGGTGTTTTTATTTAATTCTCATTTACGGGGGTCAGTGCCATAATAATCATTTTGGGAAATCTCTTTTATCTCACCATTATCAAGTTTTACCTTCAAAGTATTTTTCTCATTTCCAATTTCTTTTTGTTAACGGCACTCTACATTCATTGAACGGATTTTTATAAACATCTTCTAATTTATACCCACTATGCTCAACATATTTTTGGATTAATCCCTACAATTAGAACTTTTGGATTTACTAAATTTCCATCAAAGGCTTGTTCATAATCATCTAGTGTAGGTGTGTCGTCTAGTAAATCTACTAGATCATTATAGTCACTTTGAGCAAGTGCCTTATAGTATTTCTTTTTCAGTATTCGTTTTTAGTAGCTGCCTCTTCATCTTCACAATTCTTCCAAGGGTTCATCTCTTCAATTACTTCTAAAATCCTCAACTTGTTTTGAATCAGCATTCAAAATATTGATTAATAATCTTTTTAAATTTTCATCCCATTCAAATTCTTTTAAAAAAATTTACTTTTTCTATACCGCTTCGACTATTTTTATTCAAATTATTCTTCTCCATTCTTTATAATTCATATGTTTTATCTTTTGTGTAGAACTATATTCTCCGCGCATCTAACCACTTGTTGGCCCACTCCAAGACAGGCAATTCGCGGTTCGCCAAAAGCACGCCCCACGGTTTAGCCGCGCACCTCTTGTACTCTTCTACTGCTTCTTCATATGTGAGTTTCAACGTCGACAACTCAAACTCCTCTAATTCTTTTGGAGTCATTTCTGTTTTCCCGAAACTCGTCACGAGGCAGAGGAAATAGTGGTTCACATTATGGCGGTGAATCTGATTGTAGTAGTCGCTCACCGTACCAATCTTGCACAGTACTTCCACGCTCGCTCCAAGCTCTTCCTTCAGCTCCCGGTGGATTGCCTCTTCAGGAGTCTCTCCAGCTTCCACGCCGCCACCAGCTGTTTCAATAAAAGCTCCATTGCCGAAAATATCATCTCTAACGACACGAACAAAGTAGAAAAATCCTTCCTCGTCCACAACGATTGCACGAGCAACGTGACGATCATGCGTAATCTCAGTCTTCTCCCACTGCGTATCTTCTAATGTTAATGCTAATTCCTTCACTGCCAAACTCACTTTCTACAGTATTTTTCTACGTAAATATCATTAATAACACAAATAGTACGAGTAAGCCAGCGCCTAAGGTTAACGCAACCTTCCCAACACGAATCGCATCTGCGTCTGTTCGGCTACCAACTTTCTTACGTGCTTCAAAAATCATTGATAAGCCTCAAACTTCTTTTTGCATACAATGAGATATCCAAAAACTGAAAAATGTAATTCCTAGTGCGAGTAGGATTAATTTTAAAAATAAGCATGACTATCACCACCAAACTAGTATGATTTAAGCTTTGATTTTTCTTCAACAGTTCTTTGATACTCTTTTTCAATCTCTGAAACATCAACAAAAGAAGATATGGATTTTTGTATCCTCATCTCTAAATTCAATTATTCTATTCTCTAATTCGTTTACTCTTGGATATAACACCCAAACTTCATTTCGCATTATATTTTTTTCGAATATGCATACATTTGATACATATCCCTCTGAGATATACCATAGTTTTCTTGTGGAGAATTATATAATCGTTTCCACTTGGTATCCATAATAATGGTATTTCCATTTTTCATCCTCAATAACTATATCCGGCCTTAGCGAAAAATATATTGCGATTATCTTCTTTCAGTAAATATCTACCCGTATCTTGAGTAGATACTGAATAGTCATCTCTTTCGAAAATATCTACTATATGCATTGATACAAATGATTCGTATACTTTTTTTCCATCGGGAATAATAAAGCACGTGCCTTATTATCTCCAGAAAAGGTCGAAAAACTCTTATTCATCAAGAATACTTTGCTCCAAGCCAGAATTTCTTCATAATCCTTTGTAGTTCGGTCTATCTGAACTTTGTCAAAATCACTTGCATAATTCCATGAGGGATTAACCAACTCAAAAATAGATTAATTGTTGTCGAATGGATTTTAAGTTGTTAGAACTCGTACTGATTTTCTGTAATTTTAATAACGTCGATTTTAATCAATCGATTCTCAGGTCTATTTAAATTAAATTCATCATATGCAAGACTAAATCTTTCTGCATGACCGATATTTTCTTTAAGATGTCGATTGATCAATAATTTCCCTTTAAAAACATTCAGCGTATCTTCTTGAGAAACATATGCAGATTTTCAGACCTCTGCGAGTAAGTAAACGATAATTGATATAGATACATATTAATAAAAAAATCTCATATAGATTTATACTCTCTGTTCTTAAATTTGCAGAACTAAACACTTTACCTGGGAAAATCTTTCATAGACCTTAACATATCTATAAATACTTCTTCGGTAGTTTTTCCCTGTATCGTTCGAACCAAAATCTACTTTTGGGAAGAATCTGAATCTGATATCCACTTTCCAGCTGTATGAGACCCTACAAAGTTCTTTTGCTTGGATGACATTTCCCTAGTCCTTTGATAGTTCTAGCTCTAAGAAAATCTAGAGGGATTCCTTCATCATCTGTACTCTCTTGATTTCTAATAAAAGTCATCAAGTTCATTAAAATATCTTTTCTTTCTAAGTAACGAACATTATCTTCTGTTTCGGCATAACTTTCATTTGATGTGATAAACTCAAACTCTTTCATTGATAGTAATTTATCATTCATACAATCACCCTGATTAGTCCTCTTGTTGAGGCAAAAAGAATTCCCTTGATAACTTTCAATCTTCCACTAAAAGCATCCTCGTTCAATGAGTACAAAGCTGTACTTTCTAATCTAATAGACTCTCCCAAATAATGCTTTTGGTGCAAATATTTATTTTCTTAATAAATTGAAATTGCTCATCTTTTTATGATTATCTCCTAGCACAAGACGGATTCTTTTCATAATCATCGTAGAAATACTCTTGTAAAGAGGAATGATTGAGTTTTTAAAGATATCCGCTAATCGTTCAATTGAGTTTGAATTCTCATTTTTTTCAGAGAAGTGAAAAAGGCATGTCCCAATAGTATGTTCTCTATCAAATAGAAATTCAATTCTTCGATTCATAATATCTAAGACATTACCAATATTAACTTCTTTCCCATTTTGACGGATTACAACATCTTCAATGGTTCTGCAATCCAGCATCATTTCTATGAAGTTGAATCTTCTACGCAATGCTGTATCCATCAATGCAATGGATCTATCAGCAGTATTCATTGTTCCTAGAATATAAACATTGTTTGGAACTCCAAACTCTTCCTGAGAATATGGTAAGAAACGCACTCAATCCTCTTCTTCACCTTTTCTCTTTTGTCTCCTCAATCAAAGTGATTAACTCCCCAAAATATTTTTAGAAATATTTCCTCGATTAATTTCATCAATAATAAAAGACATAACGTTCATCATCAGCTGAGAGTGCCTCGTCACAGAATTTCTTAAACACTCCAGGGACGATTTCATATTCTATTGATTTCGTTTTCTTCTTCTCCTGACATTACAGGGTCTAATTCCCTTCAATGAAACTCCTCATAACCATACGATTGATGAAAGGTTGTAAAAGGCAATTCTTCCCATTTTTTAAAATGTATTGAAATCTTTTTCTAGCACTTCTCCGTAAGATTGTTTTTCTCCAACTCTATCGATGGATAGATCATCACAGATTGCAACTGAATAGTAAGCAGTATAGTATGTTTTCCCTGTTCCTGGAGGGACCATATAAATATGGAGTTTTTTTCACGAATAGTCATTTCCTGATTGATTCTCAATATATGTCGTTTCTGGTTCTTCATTTAATCATTAAACTACCCTCTTTTCTTTAATTCTGTTTTCTCTAACTTCTAAAAATATGTTCATAGTAAGGTATTAGTTCAGCAATTGCTTGAACAGTTTGCATTAGAAATATCTGAGGGTGTTCTGTTCTTTCATACATGTCCGAGTTATTTCCTTAACAATCTGAACTTTTTCTAATTGGTCAAGTTCCTTACGTACTTCACTCAGAATCATTTCCAAATTTTTTTGAACAACTTTCTGTTTCTGTTCAGACTTTTCACACTTGCTTGATAATACAAGTTGTCAGTTTTTTTGATAGGAAAATCTAGAATACTATTGTGAATTTTATAAACTTCTTTTTCAGAAAAAAATAGAATCCTTTTTACACTGAGAATCTTTTTGCTTCTACTCTGACAGATAAAGGGTTACCCCTTTTTGCTTGTTATATTCTGGATATGCATTCATTGAAATAGAAATACTATGCGCTAAGTCTTCGTATCAACTTTTTTTTATACTCTATCCAAAAAAATACTTCATAAGATTTCCCGAATTTTGCCAACCTATTTGATTTTTCATTTTAAAAGCCAGGTAGTAACTTTCTCAATAAATTTCCCATATCTGATTAAATGCACTGTAAGCAGCTTTGACCCAACTTTTTTTATTTCTTCCATTTCAGCTTTTTTTGATTTTTCTGCTTTTTTTCAGGATCACTGTATCTTCTTCTACAATAATTTTTTTCAAAAAGTATATAAAGCATCCAAAAATCAATTCGAGAGTTTGGAATTGATTTTACTTGTTTGATAAACCTTCTCTAGGTCATTTATATATTCCTCTTTGATTTCGATGCCTGAAGATTGTGGTCTCCATGTTTGCTTTGGGAATACACGCTTTCTAGTAAATCAAGCGGTATATAATTATTTTCAATTTCATCCATTAGCCAATCAAATTTAACGTCAATATGATTCGTTGTCAGTCCTTCTTGGGCTTTCTCAGCATTGTAATGAGGTGCGTCGTATGAAGATTTTTCAACATGTCCGTGAGCAATGATTCCCACCTTTGTTTTTTTAATAAGAATACTTGGTCCCCTACCTTTGGCTGCTTTACTACTACTCGTCCACGGTTCAATGACTGTCTTACCTTCTTTTTGCAACTTTCACCTTATCTTTATAAATCTGACCAGTTCCAATTATCTGGATTCCAAGTTAATAAATATGCCTTTTTTTCATCCTTTAAATTCCTCCCACTAATATCTACAAAAGCTGGTGATAGCGGTTTCTTTTAATTATAATCCATCTTATTTCACTGATGTGAATAGGAAAAATGTGAGTGTCCCTGCATGTTTTCTCTGCTAGTTTGACACTTTTATAATTTGAAAGTATCTTTAAAATAAGAATTAAAATTGGTAAAAATAAAGACGTAAGACTCACTTCAAGGAGAGTAATCATTATGAAAAACAAAATTTTATTAGGTTCTGTGACACTCCTGTCTGCGTTAGTGCTAGCGGCTTGCGGGAACGGGGAAAAGAAAGCACCTGAAACAACTGTGGTACCAACAACAGAAGTAACTACTACAGCTCCTACAACAACTACCATCGCTTCTTCTGAGACAAAAGAAGTATCTCTTGCTGATACTCAACGTGTCGGGCGTGAAGATGTCGGTTATTTCAACGTTCCTAAAGACTGGGTAGCATACAAAGACCCAAACGGTGGCCCTCAATTCCAATATGCTTCCAAAGATTCATACAACATGATTACGATCAATGGGATATGGCAAAGACCAATTAAACGTCAATGCTGGGGAAACTTTTGGGGCAGAGTTACTAGCTAACCGCTTGTATGATGGCTGGCAATACAATCCTAAAATCGAAAAAACGCAAAAGGGAAAAAGACAAAATTTGCTGGCGAGGATGCTTTCCTTATTAAAATTCAATTGAAAGATGGCAAATACTTGTTCCAATGGGTTTTCCAAAGAGGCGAAAAAGTATATGACGTTTTACTCGAAGGAACAGAGGATATCGTTGCAACATTAAAACCTATTCTTGAACAATCTTGGGGCTTAGATTCAAAAACTCCAGGGCCAATAAACAAAAAGTCTGAACTCAATCAAGGAGAATAATCAGTATGAAAAACAAAATTTTATTAAGTTCTGTAACGCTTCTATCTGCTTTAATGGTAGCCGCTTGCGGAAACGGAGAAAAAGAAAAGCGACGGAAACAACGGCAGCTCCAACAACAGAAGTAACTACATGCTACACCAACGACAACTGCTCCAACAACAACTGCTAGCGCTTCTTCTGATGCAAAAGAAGTCTCACTTGGAGATACTCAACGTATCGGACGTGAAGATGTGGGCTATATCAATGTTCCTAAAGATTGGATAGTATACAGCAGCGCAAAAAAATATCCTGATTTATTCCGTTATTCTTCACCAGATAAATACAATATTTTTATTACTCAAAAGTTTTTAGTAAAGAGCAATTTAAACTTAACGATGGGGAACCCTGGGGAGCAAAAAGCAGTTGCGAACCGTATGTATGTTAAATGGAAAGATGACAAACAACAGACTAGTTTAGACGCCGTCAAAGACAAAATTTTGCTGGAGAAGAAGCTTTCTTATTAAAAAGTAACATTTACAGACGGAAAAAAACTCTATACGATTGGTTCTTCCTAAAAGGAGATCTCGTTTATCGAGTTGCAATCGAAGGGTCAGAAGAAACAATCAACTCATTAAGACCTATTTTTACAAAAATACATGGAGCTTAGATCCCAAAAATTTCCTAGACAATACTAAACAGAGACTGATTCGCACATTTTCACAGTTCGAGAAAAAAATGAACTCTATTTAAATTCAATCTAAAGAATGCTAAAATATCCTTGTGACAACAACTTTTAAGGAGAACAATCATCATGAAAAATAAAATTTTATTAGGTTCTGTAACTGTCCTATCTGCTTTAATGGTAGCGGCTTGCGGGAACGGAGAAAAAGAAAGCTACGGAAACAACTGCAGCTCCAACAACAGAAGCGACGACTGCTACACCAACTACTGTCGCACCTACGACAACTGCAGGGCGCTTCTGGTGAAGTGAAGAAAAAGTCCCAATCGAAGATACACAACGTATCGGAACTGCAGATAATGGTTATGTCAATGTTCCTAAAGACTGGGTAGAGTTCAAAGCATCCAAACAATATCCCACTGAATTCCAATATGCTTCACAAAGATGCATACAATATTGTTACACTGAAACGTTTTAACTAAAGATAAAGTAGAACTTGGTAGATGGAGAAACCTTTGGGGAGCTCAGATAATAGCGAACCGTTTGTATGATTCAAATGGAAAGATGCCAAAAGCATACAGACAAATGAAAGGTGTTAAAACAAAATTTGCTGGTGAAGAAGGTTTTCTGATTAAAACTTCTATTAAAAGACGGCAAAATACTTTTTTCCATTGGATTTCTTCCAAAAAGGAGATCAAAGTATATCAGTCGCACTTTGAAGGTACAGCAGAAAACTATCGATTCCATGTAGACCTCTTCTTCAAAGACACATGGGAGCTTAGATGCAAAAACTCCTGGACAATAATCACTAACATACTAAAAGAGACTGATTCGCACAATCAGTCTCTTTTTATACTCTCCCTTTTTGATAAGAATGAATTTCTATTTAAACTAACAGTAAAAAATGGTAAAACTAACCTTGTGACAACAACTTTTAAGGAGAACAATCATGATGAAAAAAACAAAATTTTATTAGGTTCTGTGACGCTTCTGTCTGCTTTAATGGTAGCGGCTTGCGGAAACGGAGAAAAAGAAAGCTACGGAAACAACTGCAGCATCCAACTACGGAAGCAACTACAGCTGCACCAACTACAACAGCACCGACAACTACTGCTAGCGCTTCTTCTGAGACGGCTGAAGTTTCACTTGAAGATACTCAACGTATTGGACGTGAAGATACTGGTTATGTCAACGTTCCTAAAGATTGGGTAGAATTCAAATCTGCCAATGGTGGCCCTCAGTATCAATACGCTGCATTAGATGGATACAATATTGTGACATTAAACGTCTTCACTAAGGACAAATACCAACCTGGCGAAGGTGAAACATGGGGCGCAGAAATGGTTGCAAACCGTTTATATGGTACATACCAAAAAAATCCTAGCATCGAAAAAAATCCAAGGTGCTAAAACAAAAGTGGTCGGAATGGATGCTTTTTCTAGTTCAAATTCTTACAAAAGATGGTAAATATTTCTTCATCTGGGTCTTCCAAAAAAGACGACAAAGTGTATTCAACAAGCTTTGAAGGAGATAAAAAAACACTTTTCAAAAAAATGTTTGATTTGATTGAACAAACATGGGGCTTAGATCCAAAAACTCCTGGAAAAATAATCAATCGTTAATTACTGAGACTAATCACTATGATTAGTCTCTTATTTTATACTCTTTTTGCTATTATTTAAATTCCATCACATTAATGGTAAAAATAGACCTATAACAACTGCTAAGGAGAACAATCATGATGAAAAACAAAAATTTTATTAGGTTCTGTGACGCTTCTATCTGCGTTTAATGATAGCGGCATGCGGAAACGGAGAAAAGAAAGCAACGGAAACAACTGCAGCTCCAACAACAGAAGCAACGACAGCGACACCAACTACAACAGCACCGACAACTACTGCGGGCGCTTCTTCTGAAAACAAAAAGAAGTTTCACTTGCAGATACTAAACGTATCGGACGTGAAGATACTGGTTATGTCAATGTTCCTAAAGACTGGGTAGAGTTCAAAGAAATCGAAGAAACAATCCACAACAGTATCAATACACAGCAGATGGATACAATGTTGTGACATTAACTGGCTACTCTAAAGACCAAGTAAAACTTGGAAATGGTGAAACTTGGGGTGCAGAATTAGTGGCGAACCGTTTATATACTACATACGAAAATAATTCTGAAATTGCTAAAATTCAAGGCGCAAAATCAAAAGTGGTTGGAATGGATGCTTTTGTCATCCAATCTCTCACAAAAGATGGAAAATATTTCTTCACATGGATCTTCCAAAAAGACGATAAAGTATATACAGCAGCCTTTGACGGAGACAAAAACACTCTTCAAAAAATGATTGACTTGATTGAACAATCATGGGGCTTAGATCCAAATACCCCTGGAAAATAATCAATAATTAAATAACGGAGACTAATCACTATGGTTAGTCTCTTTTGTTATGCTCTATTATCCCTCTTTTTTAGCCAAAAATTTTCCTAGTTGATTTTTCATCCACGTGTGATATAATACAAGTATAATAAACCTGTTAAGGAGAACAATCATCATGAAAAACAAAATTTTATTAAGCTCTGTAACTCTTCTATCTGCTTTAATGGTAGCCGCTTGCGGAAATGGAGAAAAAGAAAAACAGCGGAACCTGCTGCTGCACCAACAACTGAAGTCGCTAAAGAAACTACAGCTGCACCAACAACTACTGCTCCAACGACTACTGCTAAAACAACAACTCCTGGGACTTCTTCAGAGACAAAAAAAGTATCACTTGAAGACACTCAACGTGTTGGGAAAGATAATATTGGCTATGTCAACGTCCCTAAAGACTGGGTAGTATTCAAAGCCTCAAACAACCCTGATAACTTCTATTATTCGTCACCAGATCAATATAATATTATGTATCTAGAGTCTTATTCTAAAGATAAAGTTAAACTTAATGATGGTGAAACTTTTGGCGCAGAGTTAATTGCCAATCGTTTGCTCAATGGCGTGAAAAATGATAAAGAACAAACTAGTGTTCAAGGCGTGAAAGCTGATTTTGCGGGAGAAAAAGCTTACTTAATAAAAGCAACATTCTCCGATGGTAAAACTATGTTCGAATGGATTCTCCAAAAAGGGGATATCGTTTATGTAGTCTCAATCGAAGGTACAGAAGACATGGTTAAATCGTTAAGACCAGTTTTTGAACAATCTTGGGGCTTAAATGCAAAAACTCCTGGACAATAATATAAAAACCAGGTATTAACCTCATCAAGGAGAAAAACAATATGAAAAACAAAATTTTATTGAGCTCTGTAACGCTTCTATCTGCTTTAATGGTAGCGGCTTGCGGAAACGGAGAAAAGAAAACCGCGGAAACAGCAGCTGCGCCAACAACTGAAGTCGCTAAAGAAACTACGGCTGCACCAACTACAGCAGCTCAAACAACAACTGCTAAAACTACAACTCCTGGGTCTTCTTCTGGGGCAAAAGAAATATCTCTTGCAGACACTCAACGTATCGGAAATGAAAAACTAGGTTATATCAATATCCCTAAAGATTGGGTCGTATACACAGCTCAAAATAGCACAGCGTTCCAATATTCATCACCAGACAAATACAATGTGATATTACTGGACTCATACAGTAAAGATACTGTTGAACTTGGTCCAAACGAAACCTTTGACGCACAGTTAATTGCGAATCGTTTATATAACTTCTGGGAAAAAGACAAAAATCAAACTAGTATAGAAGGTGTAAAAGCTAAACCTAAATTTGCCGGTGAGGACGCTTTCTTAATAAAAGTAACATTTGCAGATGGGAAAACTGTATACGAATGGATATTCAAAAAAGGCGATAAAGTATACACAGTCGCAATCAAAGGTGCAGAAGATATGATTAAAGCCTTAAGACCTATTTTCGAGCAATCATTTGGCTTAGATCCAAACACTCCAGGGCAATAATTCCCTAAAAGCTAAAATAATTTAGGTGTCACCACTTTACGGAGAACAATGATTATGAAAAACAAAATTCCATTAAGTACTGTACCATTTCTATCTGCATTAATGGGAGCGGCTTTCGGTAAGGGAGAAAATAAAACAGTTGAAGAAATAGCTGCACCAACAACAGAAGCAGTTAAAGAAACTACAACTGAATCAACTACAACAGCTCCGACATCAACTGCAAGCACTTCTTCTGAAACGAACGAAATCTCACTTGCAGATACTAAACGTGTAGGTCGTGAGGATACTGGTTATGTCAATATCCCTAAAGATTGGGTCTTATACGAATCTAAATATAGCAACCAACAGTTCCAATATACTTCACCAGACAAATACAGTTTATTGACATTGAATGGGTACGCTAAAGATACTGTGGAACTTGGCCCTGACGAAATTTTTGGGGCACGGTTAATTGCGGACCGTTTATATAGCTACTGGCAAAATGACAAAAATCAGACGATTTTGCAAGGCTCTAAAACAATCTTTGCTTTAGAGTCAGCATTCTTAATGAAAGTAGCATTCTCAGATGGAAAACACCTATTTCAATGGGTCTTCCAAAAAGGAGATAAAGTATACTCAGCCGCAATCGAAAGCTCTGCGAATATTGTTACAACCTTAAGACCTTTTATCGAACAATCTTGGGGCTTAGACCCAAACACTCCTGGGAAATAATCACTCACATACTAAAAGAGACTGATTTTCGTAATCAGTCTCTTTCTTTATCTTTATGCTCTTGTATTCCACTCTTCACGTAAAACTCCATACTTCATACTGTCATAGTACTGACCTTGGTAGTAGCGAACCTTCCGAATCTGGCCCTCTTTTAGGAACCCTAATTTCTCAGCAACGGCCATCATCCCACCGTTCCCACTCCAAGTCGTCATGCCAATATGTTCGAGCGCATCGGTTTCTTGGAAATGGCGTCCACCCACTTCGTTAGCGCAGTGGTCGCAATTCCCTGGCTCCATAACTGGTCGTCATAGATCACAATTCCGATTTCTAGCCATCGTGTAGCTTCATCCTCCCATGATTTTGAAACCATCCCGACAGGCTGACCGTTAGCGACAACACATCTGCAATCTTCGCTCGTTAAAAAGCCCGCAATCGGGCTTGCACCAAAACTTTTCGCATCATTAAACTTGCGATAATCATTAAAATACGGTGCGTTCAACTTCGTCCACTCTGGCTTCTCCGTTGAAAAACCAATCTTCCAAATCGTTTCAAGGAAGCTTTTATTAAAAGGAACTAGTTGCACCTCGGTCGTTTGCTTTAAGCTTTCCACCGATTCATTCCTCCTTCAACGTTTACCACGTCAAAACCTTTTGTCTCTAAGAACTGACACGCACGCTCCGAACGCATGCCGCCTTGGCAAATCACATAATAGCGTTTAGACGCATCCAGTTGCTCGTATCCTTTATCCAACGTACTTAGCGGCGCATTCAAGGCCCCCTCGATATGCCCTGATTGGAATTCCTCCACTTCACGAACATCTAGAATCGTGATGTCCTCTTTTTGATTCAACGCTTGAAACTCTACTGGTTTAATTCGTTCCATTTTTACTCCCCTTTTCTACCGGCCACCTTGAAGAGGCCCTTCTCACCTTCTACTGTATCGTATTTCAGCGAAAATACAAAGCGCCATGCACGAATCCATGCACGGCACCTGTCATTATTTAATATTATGTTTGTTCATTTTTTGTTGGAAAATTCCAGTGATGATTTCACGCAATTCTTCGCGTTCTTTTTCAGGAAGTTCTCCTTCTTGTTTTGCAACTGCGTAAAGTTCAGGATTTTCTTTCGCGATGCGTTGAACAGTTTTTGTTGTCGCATGACCTCTGACTAAGAACGGAATTGCCTTAATCCATTCTTCTGGCACTAGCGCTAAAATTTTCTTAGCCGCTTCTTTGTCCGTCAACACCGCAGTACTCAAACCCTTTTTAATTTGTTCTTGTTCTTTTTCTGTAAAATCTTTAGATCCATCTCTTATCCCCTTTTCTAACTCTAATCTCTACTCTATTTATTATAATCAAATCGGATGACTTGTGCATCCACATCAACTTGAGCATGTACTCCAAAAGGAACAATACTGCGTGGTGTCGCATGTCCAACATTAATATTGTAAACAATAGAGACCTCTTTGTCTTCCAGCTCCTCTAGCAGGACTTCTTTGTATTCTTCGTAATGAATTTCATTTTGAGGTTTACCCACCAATACACCAGAAACTACATCAAAGATTCCATACTGTTTTAAAGCTTGAATCATCTTTCGATACAACTCAACACTTGGTCGTTCCTCGCTTGTTTCCAGCAACAGAATTTTCCCACTCCAGTCTTCAAGCGTTGGAAATAGCTTATATTTCTGAGTAAGCTGTACAGAATCTGCATATAATGAAGAATCGAAACAATCATACATTGATTCTAAGCATCCTCCTAGAATAGACCCGCTAAACTGGGCATTTCCTTTTAATAATTCAAACCCTTGATTTGGAAAACTTGGCATCGAGACGCCTAATCCTTTTTCACTAAAATCTTCTCTCTCCTGATACCAAATCTCACTTGGGCGAATTTCTTTAATTCTTCCTGTTGTCAGTAATTCCTCAAAATACGATTTTGTATATGGGAGCATTTCCGTTGAAAGTTCACATACATCCGGTAAGAAAGCCTGCCCATAAAAGCTTTGAATGCCAACTTTATGTAACATTAAATGATTCATTGTTGTATCTGAAAAACCTAAAAAAATCTTCTGTTTAGCAACCTTTTTAAGCGCGTCCTGTTCAAATAAAGTAAGGGAGTAGGCGATACGTATCATCCCCGCCGATTGCACATAAAATCATATCAATCGAGTCATCTTGAAATGCAGCTAGCAAGTCTTGCGCTCTACATTCTGGATGCTGCTTAATAAATTCGAGCCCTTTTAAAGCATGGGGTAAAAATTCAACTGCTACACCGTACTCTTCTAAACGTTTCTTTCCAAGATTGAGTTCATGTTGAATGAAACTCTCCCCTAAAATTCCGCTAGATAAGCTAACGATTCCTATCTTCTTTACTTTCATTTGTAATCCTCCTTAAGTACGGATTAGTACTCTCTATAGAAACAGGATTTGAGACTCACTACGTTAATGGTAACGCAGTGAGTCCAAACCCTGTCTCTTTAAGTTTGCTGTTTATATTACCATAGGTGCTATTAGGATTCAATTCCACATCTTATCCTATTTTTACGTTTCCTAAAGGATTCCTACGACCTCTCCACATATTTCGCATTATCCATAATAAATGGCTTCGCTAGGCCTTCTCCGGTATAGTCTTGATATTTCGTTTCAAGATACTTGTAGACATCTTCTTTCGTCTTGAATTTAATCGCTTGGTATGGTTCCTCGAAGGTGAGTTTTTCGACAAAAAGGAACCCGTCCCCCGTTGGCACTAAGACTCCCACGTGGCCGATAAAGAGCGATTCCCCGTCCAAATTATCGTGAATCACGACTGAGAGCATGCGCGCATTCTCGTCAAAAGTAAATTGCGACAGAAACTGTTCCATCTTCTTCGCATGCGTCTTCACATCTGTTGTGGCTTCCGTTTCCACACGCGAGAACAAACGATTCAAGTCTTCTTTTTCATCCGCACTAAAGAGATGTCCCTTGTCAATCGCATCATTATCGATAAATAAGAGCTCGCTATCCGCAGCAATCTTCGGAATCGTAATCTTATTCTTCAACAACGCGTACGTATTGATGCGGCAGTTCGTTCCAACGAAATCGCCGTGTTTTGCAGTCCAAAGCGAACTGATTTTTTTCAACGTCATACTCCGTTTTTTTGTAAATGACGCAAAGTCCCCTTGCAAGCCTGTCTCGCCGACAATCGCATTGTAGTCATTCACAAACTCGAAGAACTTCTCAACACTTTCTTTATCTAAATACGCAGACAACAACGCCTTCACTTCTTTAACGCTTGAAGGATTGCTGATATTGGTATAGGTCGCAACCCATTGCGGCGCTTCCTGAGTCTGTGCCGCTACGGTTGTCGTCTCTGGAGCTACCTGTGTCGTCGTTTCTTTTTGAGTCTTAGCGCATCCTGCTAAGCCAATCAGTACGGCTGCACAAAGTCCTAATTTTACTGTTTTTGAAATATTCTTCATTCTTTTCGTCCTTTCACTGTCGTTTTCTACGATTACCCAGCGATTCATCCTCAACTTTAAGTTCTCCACGGCATTTGCGGATTTTCCCTCCAAGCCTCTTTTCCTAGAGGTAAGTCATTGATTTCCCCGATAGACGGATCGAGCTCATAGGCTTGTTTCAAAGTCACTAGCATCAAGTCCTCAATAGTATGATCCTCGTTGCATAGAAACTGCCACATGCCATCGTCCTCGTCATGACTTACATATAAAATCGGCTTTTCTCCTCTTGCAATATGCTTGCACAGGATCGTTGCCGTATTTGGATCTTCACGAAATGGAAAACTCATAACCATCCTCCTAACCCTACTTTTATGAAGTAACCTTTGTATACGGTTTCAATTCTCTCACTTATAATCTATCCTATTCTCTGGAAAAATACAATAAAACCTCTGTGAAATTTAGGAAAACTAAAAAAACAAAAAAATAGAAGTTAATTTTAAAACTTACTTCATTCCTTTTAAACTTAATACATTTTATTGATTTTTAATCGGATATCGCTGCACCGCTTGAGGCAACTGCTCTAGCAACGCATCATTGGTTTTGCTTTTTCCCATGAAGAACATGGTCGTGGTGCCGTCCTTTTGTTCAATGATGACGAAATAACGAGCGCCACCACCTTTTCTTCCTCGCATAAAATCAATCGAAATCCGGCGAATCGATGCTAAAGGAATACGACGCTTTTTGAAACAGAACGCCACATGAATGTAAAATGTTCCATTTGCGATATGAAAAAGCTGCCATGAACGGACCTCCGCTCTGTTTTGCGGCTGTCCATCGGCGAACGAAAATGACAAGCACACATGTCACAATAAACACTGAACTCACTAGGAATACCAGCGGAATCCCAAATCTCGCTCCACTTTCTATTGTTGCCATTGTCATTCCTCCTTTTGCATTTTTTCTATCGATACATTTTTTTCATTTTTTATTTCTTCTTTACTATCTTACCGAGCTTTTTTATTTTTTTCCACCTCTTTTAAGTACGTTTTAGGTTCATGGTGCAAATTATAGTTATCCAAACGGAAAGGAGAAGCTCCCCAACCAGGCGAGCGGTGACAAATATGAAAACAATCGTCATTATTCCAGCATATGAACCAGAGGAAAAATTAATTCCTTTAACACAACAACTAATCGCCAAAGACTTAGAAGTAGTCGTTGTCGATGACGGCAGTGGGGAGAAATATCTTCCTATCTTCAACCAACTCACAGGAGCGACTGTTTTAACGCATCCGGAAAATAAAGGAAAAGGCGAAGGCCTCAAAACAGCTTATCGATACATTAAAGAAACATACGCAGATGAGGAAGTGGCCATCGTCACAGCGGACTCAGACGGGCAACATAGTCCAGAAGACATCATGCGCATCGCCACCAGGGCATCGCTTGAGAAAGACAGCCTCGTACTCGGCGTTCGAAACTTCGACGGAACCCACGTCCCACTGAGAAGCCGTGTCGGAAACAAAATCACCTTGAAAATTTTCGAACTCACAAGCGGCACGAAAATTAGTGATACACAAACCGGTCTTCGTGGATTCTCAAGGACCCATTTAGATAAAATGCTGGAGATTTCAGGATCACGTTTCGAATACGAAATGAATGTGTTGATGGTTTGGGCAAAAGAAAAACGCCCATTCTGCGAATTAGAAATTCAAACGATTTACGAGAACAAAAATGAGGGCTCACACTTTAATCCTCTTCGCGATTCATTCAGAATCTACAAAGAGATTTTCCAATTCGCCCTATCGTCAATCCTCTCTTTTTTTCTAGACTACACCCTCTACGCCTTTCAAATCTTTATCGGCGTACCACTCGTGACCGCTAACGTGGTCGCAAGGGTGATTAGCGCAGGATTCAACTTCTTCGTGAATAAGAAGTTCGTCTTTGCCAGCGACAAACCGTTTCTAAAAGAACTCGGCGGCTATATTCTACTCGCCAGCTTCTCATTAACGCTGAACACATTGATTTTTAATGGGCCTCAGCTACGGTTTTGGCATCGGACCACTCGTTGGTAAAAATCATTACCGAAATCGGGATGTTCTTCTTTAACTGGTTTGTACAGAAGAAAGTCATTTTCGGACAAGAGAAAGGTGTGCATTATGTCAAATAACAAAAAAAGGAAAAATCACTCAGAAAAAAATCTTAACGACCGCGTATACGGCAATCCTCATCAGGGGCTTCGGGAATGGTCGTGGCCGATACACTCTTCATCTCAAAGAGCCTCGCCAAGTTCAGTAATGAAACGGCAGCGGCAATGAACACGGCCACAGGAACGAGCGCAAGCGGTACGGGAACGTCGGGGACTCGAATAATTCAAGCAGTTCAACTGGCACCTCTACAACGCCAACCGTCAACACGGCGACGGCCTACGAGGATGATACGAAATCCATCACGATTGAGACGTACGAGCGAAACAACACCCAAATCCACGTCGCAACGGTGAAAAATTAAAGGGAACGCGTCGATCAAGACCGCCTTGGCCGACGAGACGTACGGTCGAAACGTAACCGCGAAGACGTCAACGACCGCTAAAAGCGTGAACGCGGTCCTTGCGATTAACGGGGACTACTACGGCGCCAGAGACGCTGGATACGTCGTTCGTAACGGACAACTCTTGCGGAGTCAGAGCCAGAGTGCCGACCAAGAAGATTTAGTCATCTACAAGGACGGAAGCTTCGGCATCATCAAAGAAGGCGACATCACAGCCCAACAGTTAGTCGATAACGGCGCAATGCAAGTCTTGTCATTTGGCCCAGCGTTGATTGAAAACGGACAAGTTGCCGTAGACAGTTCAGACGAAGTTGGGAAAGCCATGGCGAGCAACCCGCGTACAGCCATCGGAATCGTCGACGACAGCACTTATGTCTTCGTGGTGTCAGACGGACGTACTAGCGAAAGTAAAGGATTATCGTTGAAACAATTAGCTGAATTTATGAAAGAATTGAACGTCACAACCGCTTATAACTTAGACGGTGGTGGATCATCAACCATGTATTTTAACGGACAAATCATTAACAAACCGACAACAAACGGTCGAAACATCGAAGAAAGAGAGGTGAGTGACATTGTCTACTTATAAAAAGAAAACAGGACTGACATTCTACACAGTCGCAACGGTGGTAACACTCGTCGTCGGAACGGTGTATGAATTCTTCAGCCACCAAGTCTACTCCCCATTCATGTACTTGCTGTTTATGATTCCACTCGTTCTTGGAGTCATGCCAAATCTCGTCGCAAAAATGGCCCGGAAAACCTTCCCTAAAGTCAGAAGACGCACAAGCAGCCTACAAGATGGGTGTCCTCACCTTCATCTTCGGCAGCTTCCTCAAAGGAGTCTTCGACATCTACGGAACCAGCTCCGTCTACCCAACCCTCTACTTACCCGTCGGTGCTGTGCTACTAATCGCAGCGCTTGGGTTAGAGATGTACTACAAGAAGGCGGTTGCGAAATAAAAAGAAAAGCCGGAGCCCTTTACTGAAGTGCACCCCAAAAGTTAGACACAAAATCTAACTTTTGGGGTGTTTTTATTATGAAATTAACTTATGAAGATAAAGTTCAGATTTATGAACTCAGAAAACAAGGATTTAGCTACTCACGACTTGCAGATATGTTCGGTATAGATGCGAGAAATCTTTCCTACATGATTAAATTGATTGAACGTTATGGGTTAGAGATAGTTAAAAAGGGAGAAATAATTATTATTCTCCAGAAATAAAACAAGAAATGATTGATAAAGTCTTACTCGAAGGTTGGAGTAACGAAAGAGTTTCTCTCGAATACGGCCTCCCTGCGCGTGCCACTCTTCACAACTGGCTCGCACAATACAAGAAAAAATAAGTATACTATTGTTGAGAAAAACAAGAGGAGAGTACCTGAAATGGGACGTAAGCCAAAAGAAAAAAACCAGAAGAGATGACAGAACTAGAACGCCTTCAGGCTGAAAATGAGTATTTAAGAGCGGAGAATGCCATTCTAAAAAAGTTGAGAGAACTCCGCTTGAAGGAGGAAAAAGAGAAAGAAGAAAGACACAGATTGTCAGAGAGTTAGTGCCTGAGTTTCCTTTAGATATTCTTCTAAAGATTATTAAACTTGCTCGTTCAACTTACTACTATCACTTAAAGCAGCTAAACCAAGAAGATAAGAATCATACCATTAAAAACGAAATACAAACCATTTATACCGAGCATAAAGGAAATTATGGCTATCGTCATATTACTCTTGAGCTTAGAAACCGTGGTTTCATCGTAAATCATAAGAAGGTACAACGTTTGATGAAAAATGTTGAGGGCTAAGTGCTCGTATTCGCAGAAAGCGTAAATATTCTTCTTATCATGGAGAAGTTGGAAAGAAAGCTGCGAACATTATTCAACGCCAATTTGAAGCTGAAAAACCGATGGAAAAGTGCTATACAGATATTACAGAATTTTTCTATCCCAACAAGCAACCAAAAACTATATCTATCACCTGTTTTTAGATGGTTATAACAGCGAAATTATAGCTTATTCTCTATCGTCTTCACCGAATTTAAACCAAGTAAAAGATATGTTAGAGAAAGCTTTTTAGAGAAGAACAATACGAGAATACTATTCTCCACAGTGATCAGGGGATGGCAATACCAGCATGAGTTATACCATAAATTCTTAGAAGGCAAAGGCATTCAGCCATCGATGTCTGGCAAGGGTAATAGTACTGACAATGGCATGATGGAATCGTTCTTTGGCATTCTTAAATCAGAAATGTTTTTATGGATATGAAAAGACATTTAAATCTATTAAGGAACTTGAGGGGCAATCATCGATTATATTGATTATTACAACAACAAACGAATCAAAGTAAAATTAAAAGGACTTAGTCCTGTACAATACAGAACTAAATCCTTTGCTTAAATTAATTGTCTAACTTTTTGGGGTCAGTACATTACAGGGCTCCGGTTTGTTTTGATTAATAAATTTTATTAGCAATTCAAAAATTTAATTCTGTATATATCCTAAAAATAATTTCATAGTTCTTTTTTTCTCTGTATATTTATTTTTACTAGTTCCTTCTGTAAAGTCTTCATAAGGAAATTTTGCTATATCTTCAAACAACTCATAAAAATCGTTCATTGGCCCTACATAAACTTCTTTAGAAAAATATTGAAATAATGGATTGTTTTTGAATTGATCTCCGGTTATATCGACAATAGTATTACCTTCGAGCATTAACCAAGCATGAGATTGTGTTTCCTCAGGATTCTCACTTCGAAAAGTTCCGCTAACTTCATACGAATTGATACCATTCTCAAAAAGATATTTAGCTAACAAACTACTTATTTCCCCACAACACCCTTTTGGAAATCTACTTAAAATTTGATTCCCATTAAACGCCCCTTCATTTTGAGCACATTCTACCGCTTTTCTAAATTCTATTGCTAAAAAACTGACTCTTTTATACATGTGTACATTTGGATTACTCATCTTATCTTCCCCACTAACTAAATTAATACTCATTTTCATAGTAAAAATTGAAACACTAATCAACTCGTCCTTCCCTTTATATGTTAAAAAAAGCGCACTATAAAAGCATCTATATATTTTCATGGTTTAGTATACCCTTCAACTCTACAATTATTCTTTCTTTTGCAGAAGAAAAAAATCCTTGTTTGATGCATTTTTTTCACACGAGACTCAACAACTGTATCATTAAAGTACAATTCTTGTTCTTCTTTTTGAAAAATAAGGTTTGCCAACTATAATTTCGTACAGTAATATATTTTTCCGTTATAATAAACAAACATTTTAACAGGATTAGCTCCTAACACATTCCCTAATCCGGAGTCAGCAGTTGCAAAAATAATGAAGCCTTATTATGCCATCGTCTTTAATACAATCAGTTAAAAAAACTTTGCTCTAATAGCCTTATATGATAAATGTCCCAGACAGTGTTACTAACTTTTTTTCAGTACCTCTTTAGCTCCTATTTGAAGTTTCTTAAATATTTCTTGAACAGAACTATCATTCTTTAAGAACAGAATTAATATAAACATTTCTAGCTCCAAAAAAATATTTCTAATTCGTTAAAACAGTATTCTTTAAATCTTTTTATTCGTTCTTCTTCTGATATTTCTTTTTTATTCTTCAAAAATAAACGCTTTTGCTATATAACAAAAAGACTGCATTATAATTTTGTATTGAGTCATTGTTATTTAATAAATAATTTGCATCATTCCAAATTTTTTTCATCCATGTGTACTTATCCTCTGATAAAACATAATTTGAGGTTACTTGAAATGTCTCAAAATCAATACTATCGTAATAAACATAGCTTTCTATCATCTTTGCTAGAATTTCCTCTTTTAAAGGAGTCGTGTACCTTTCTATTAAAGCAGTAGAAATATTGTTTGTTAATTTTTAAAGACTTGAGTTTTGAAAGAAACTTGATAAAATTTTCTTGATCCGGAACTTTTCTACCTCTGTATACATTATCTATATATGTAAAAAAATGTTCAAATCAAAAATTTACAATACATAAGGTAGGAATGATTGTATCTTCATTTAAAATTTTATTATCTATAATCCAAGTCTTTTTATAATCCCCTAATCCACATAATTTAAATTTTCCCATATTCAATTTGAGAATCTAAATTTTTCAAATTGGGAATTTTTCATCAAATAAATAAACTCGACAGTTCTTTAAACCCCATTTTTTTAAATATTTCTATTTTTTTGTACAGTGCTTGAAGCATCTCATTAACTCCTCTATAAACGGGTAAATCTCAAACATTTTTTTACACAACCTTTTTATAGATTAAAATATTCCTTAAATTTCATGAAACTAAAACTAACATTTTTTTATATTATTTGTTCACCTTTTTTTATTTTCTATACAAATAAGCATCTATTCTTTATTCCAAAAAACTGACAACTCTTTTTATCAACTTTTTTTAAAAATTTCTAGAAGCATCCTCTTCTATATCATTCATTGGAATTTCAATTACTTTTTCTATACCTTTTACACTATGAAATTCCCAGATTAATCCATTAGTATATAACACTTTATTAAATGTACATATGTGCCCTTCTAATTGCTTTTTTTATCTTTCTCGTTTCTACAGGCTTTTCCCCAAATACTTTACTTCTACAGCTCCTAAGATTTCTGGAGTTCCACTCTCTTCACAAGAAACGACTACGAAGTCTGGAAACCCAGATTCCCCATAATATCTACTTTCTTCACCTGTTTTTAGTTCTTCTTCTCATTGTAACATCTCTTAAAACAAATATTTTCATCTGATTCCCGTATAATAGATGCAACAATTGAATATAATTCACACTCAATGTTATTCTGTAACTTGATATTTTTTTAGTTCTTTTTGATACTTTTTTTAATGTCGTAGTACATGTCGTCTCCTATATCAATATTTTTTTCTTTTGTTTTCAATATTGAAGTTATCCCCACAAGAATTCTTTCTTTACCTAAATTTCACTAATAAGTCTAACCTTATTAAGCTTGCTTTCTTTTCCCGATTTGTATCACTCTTAATTGCGGTATTCAATGCCTTGTATTAGATGATTTCTAACTGAGGAAACTTGAATTTGTTCGTTAACGCTTCGAAGTAGTCGTTGCTTTCATGCGCTGGTTAAGTCATAAAGAGACACATACTTATCTTTTTCGTTTTCCCGCTAACGCTCCCCAGCCTTCTGCAAATCGTGCATTAGTTACAACTTCTCCTGGATATTTTTCTTCTAGATATTGAAATATTTCATACGAATTAAGACCATCTTTCCCTATCTCCTCGAGCAGTGGACTACACAATATCACTTTTTCCTCTTTTTCAAAGAGTGTTTTAAAAATGTACCGTAAATTGGAATCTTCGTTAATATATTATAGGTTTTACGTTTCATCCCTTAACATCTCCTTTTTTTCTATTCCTGAAAAATAAACATCAATATCTTTCTCATTTTTTTAAAAATCTCTTCTTCAGGAACTCCTAAGTATCTAGCTAGATTAATTGCACCTTGAAATGCCATCTCATAATCTGGAGAAAAATGCCATCTCTAAAAAGTTTATAGTATTCTTTCATCTGTACATCTAATTCTCTGATATAATTTTGTAGTTTCTTATCAAGAAATGCATTGTACTCTTGCAATTCCTTTTAAGTATTGTTTGATTAGTCTTTGTTCTTTTTATTCAAATTATCTTTTGCCATTTGATAAAGGAAGGTTCCTGCAACATTTCCTATTACTGCACCAACTACAGGAATCGGTATTACAACTTGCCCGATTGCAGAAGATAATGCACTAACACTTACTTCAACAGATAACAATTCAGCATTCCAAAGAAATTCTTCTTGGCTAATCTCTCCATTTCTATACTTGTTAGCTTCATTTGCAATTCCAAAAGATGCAGTACATAAAGCATTAGCAACTGCGGCAGGTGTCGCCGTATAATTTGTTAGAGCATAGATAGTTATACCTCGAGCTCCACCTTTCAGAGTCCCAACTCCACTTTCTTTTTGCAATTTCTATCCAATCATCATTGGTAAATTCTTTTATAGCCTTCCCAGCTTTTTTCTTTTTATAGATTGCATTTACAAAAGTATATCCGCCTTCTATGACAGCAGCACCCGCAGCAGCCTGTGCACCTTCCTTTAAAGTAGGTTTACTTTTATTATATATTTTTTCTCTATTTGTTTTTATCTGTGTTTCTAATTGATTTTTTTTCAGTTTCTATCGTTTTACCAATCTGATTTTTTTGAACATCTTTATACTCCAATTTTGAAGGTTCGATATCCTCCAACTTCACCTTACCTTCTTCAAAAAAACTATGCACAGCTTTCCATTGTTTTAAAGAAAACTCTCCATTTTTTTAGTTGGCATTTTATTTGCTTGCTCTTCTGAGATAGAAAGTAAATATTTAATTTTTTTCATATTGATCAGATGGTATTTGGTATTTTCTATTCCCTTTGAGAAAAATCAGGGTATTTCTCCAAATGTTGTTTAATTGCCTGTAAGGATAAATTTCTGCCATCATTATAAAATTTCTGTTGAATCTCTATACCATTGCGAACCAAATCCGTTGGTCCATTATCATTTACCCATTCACGTGTTCCTTCTTTCCCTTGAACTAGATTTCTCGCATTGTCAATGCCACATTCCGCTACCTCTGCAATAAATCCGTGCATTCCTTTTATTCCGCCACGATTTCGCTCAATAATAACATCGTTTATCTGTTTTAGCGTTGAATTTAAAGTGTTTAAAGCTTCTCCCAAATTTAGATCTTGTTCTTGTAACCCTTGGAATAAACGATCTAATCTCACCTGATTTAAATAATTAATCCAAGCAGCTACAGCCTGATCTTCGGAACTTTTAAAAAAATTTTCGAACATCATCATTTAGACTCCTCTAATGTTTTTCCAAGTAACATCGATAGTGATTTTGCGTTATTAACTAAAGCCCCTAGTTGTTCCTTATCATTTAGAGATAAAGTTGAATAATCTACATTAATATATTTCAAGCAATTTTTTTCTTTTCCTTAACCAGCTTCTTATAAATTGAAGTAGTTTGATTTTTTTAATTTGCTCAATTTGTAATCTAACTTCTTGTAACCCTTCAGTAAACTGGTTAATTCGCTTAATTTCTTCTTTCTTTTCACCTTGTATTTTTAGTTTCTTATTAAAAACAAGAAAACCACCTACCAACACTCCCCCTGCAGCAACACCCCAACCGATTGGGCCTGCTAGAGCTAACAACGCTTGTCCTGCAGCCACACCTGCACCTCCACTCGCAAGCGCTCCTCCACCTAACCAAGCTAAAGCTGCGTTTGTTGCTGCAGCACCACTTAATGCAGAAATCGCTGTCCCTGTAGATGCCGTTCCAAATGTTGTAGCAATCCATAAAGCTGTAGTTGGCGCCAACCCGGCTACAGCACCACCAACAGCTACTCCAATACCCATACCTTTCGCACCATTCTTTAGATTCTCTCTTTCCAAATTAGCAAAATCTAAAGCACTTTGAAATTTGCCTTTTTCAATTTTTATTTCTTCTAACGACACATCAAACGACTTAGGTCTTTGAGCAATAGTGTTTATTAATTCTTCAATTTCCGAAATAAGGGCAATTGAATTTTGTCTTTCTTCTAGGAGCCCTTCTCCTGAAAAGCATCATACTCTCATACTCTTTATCATAAATTTTCTGAGCACGTTTTAATAAGTTATTGATTAATTCTTTTGGATTCATAATTGCCCATTCTGTCTCTTCAATCATACTAGCAATATTTTCATGCTTTGAATTAACTGGAATCTTCTTACTCTTGCAGAAATCTACATAGTCAAAAATAATTAGCTTTAATCTTATTAAATTTAGTTTTAGTAGTTTTAAAAAGAAGATTATCTAAAACTCCCATCCCCTTTTAAATCTTGAAAATAATCTTTATGCAACATCTGAAGCTCTTTAATATCCGGTTGGATTTCCTTCCACTTAATATTTGCTTGATATTTCCAATAGAATTTTTGTTTTATAATTCACAATTGCAATTAAAAATTAATACACTTAATACGGTTAATATGAATACTTTCATTTTTTTATTCTCCCTATACTAACATTTATTTTCAGATAATAAACTTAGATTACTTATACATCCTTATTAGTTATTTTTTTATATTTAATAAATTGTTTTATTTTTTTCTTACTTGTACTGTTTACTGCCTTAGCTAACCAACTACCAATTACAGCACCTACAACGGGAACCCCTGCAAATGGTAAAGCTGCAAGCCCTGCAACAATTACTCCAATTTTCTTAGCATCCTTCATCCATACTGTTGAAACATTTGCTCGAGTCGATGTCCCTGCTAGTATAGAAGGTGACATCATATTTGCTTTTTCTAACAAATAATCGTAATCCTTTTTGGAATAATTTTTCAGGATGATCTACTAGCATATCTAAAAGAGTTCTTAACATTTCAGTTTCTTCTGGGTGTTTAGCAATCTCAACATCTAGAACACTTCTCATTGCGATATACTGAGTTTTTGTCAATTTGTTTCTTCCACTTTCAATATTATTTATCGTTTGACGAGTAACTCCAATTTGATCTCCGAATTCTTCTGCGGTCCATCCCACTGTTCGTCTTATTAACAATAAATTATCTTGCATTCTTTGAATTTCTTCCATCTCAAGAACCTCCTTACGACCATATAATATACCTTGACAAATATTTTGTCAAGGTATATTTTTTTGCAAACCAAAGCCAGAGGTAGCTTGCATCTAACCTCTGGCTTTTATGTTTTATAGTTTTTCTTCATTTGACTGGCTCAACTTATTGGCCAAGTCCGTTTCAAATGCAAAGATTTCCTGCAAGCAAGAATCTAATTTAGCAAAAACGTTTTTCTTTATCTAGTTTCTCTCCGAGTTGAACTTTTGAAGTCTTAAACGGAATTCTCCACTGCCAATCTTCTTTCCATTTCTTGGCTGAATAATACTCGTTAATCTTGTCGCAAATTGATTTGAACTCAGGTGTGCTATTTCTTGAACTGATAGCCAGGTGAATATAAGATGTCTCACCATTTCTATTGACCATTTCATAAAAAAATAATGATTATCCGTATTCCATCCACTTGGAGCGTTTGGAATATCTGGCAAAATAGCGCTCATGCCTTCCGTTGTAAATCGCGTAAATGTTCGATTACTTCGCTTCAAATCAAAATTAATCCCCTCTTTTGATCCTGCCCATTCTTTAAAAAGGTCTGCGATTGCGGTTATTCGTCCATCATCAACACCATTCTTCTTTTCAGGTTCTTTAAGAAAGAATACTAAATCCATTGGATCCCACTTTATACAACGCAAAAAATTCTACGCAAAATAGACATCTTCAATGCGGTACTAGTGTTCTTTTCGATGAATAGATTCTCATCAATCTTCAATGCGCTACGTAAATCGTTCTCGTCGTTTGAAATATACGAAGATAAATCGGAATTCCCTTCTCTGCTGTATGCAATAGGCATTAGTACCGACTTATCTTTCTGATGCAAGAATTTAATGACATTTTCAAACATATCAATCCAGCTTGTTACGGGCTGTTCTATCGTTAAATAACTATATTTAGCAATATCTCTACCTGTAATGTCATAATTCTCATCATCTAAAGTACAAGAATCAAACTCTCTCTCTACTGGTACAAAATTCGATTCAGGATAAGCCCAGATTTCCATAGCAAGTTCTACCATCTCTTTACTACGTTCTTCTAGCTCTTCCAACCCCCATGATTCTTTTGTGGCAATCTTTTGATTCATTCTTAAACCACTAGTTTTATACCCGCCTTCTTTTGCATCACGCTTTTCAATAAAAGTCTTATTGCTCAAGTTTGGGTTATATCCAGTCAATGTAAGGTTGGCTAAACGATGTAACCAGATTTCATGAATTTCTTTCACATCATCACCTAACTCTTCAGCCCAAGCAGGAGTTAAATGTTGTGGCATAATGTGCTCGATTGTATACACATTATTATCCAAATGCGTATAAACATCTTTCGTTTCAACCGTTCCATAATTTTCGAATCGTTCAAATAAATAACCTTTATACTTGCCTCGCATCAAATAAACTGGTTTTTCAGCAAGCGCTAATCTAAACTCTTCATCGTTAGGGAAACGTCCGCTTTCTTTTTCGAAAGCAAAGTAAAAAAATAAATTTCGAAACATATTCTTCTGCCGTATTATCATAGCGAATAATTTCCTTATTAAGCGTTAAGAAAAATCTTATTTAATGCATTTGTTGGCACTTCACAGATATTTCTTCTGAACAAGTAATTCTCAGTAATCAGGAAGATTTTTAATACATCCTCATTCGTTAACTTCCCATCCTGATTCAGTTTGAATACTTCCATCAGAAACGGACGTGTTACTACAATCTCTAGTCGGTTCAGACGATATAAACAATCATCCAACTTTTTTTATCCCCTAATCCACTCTTGCCAGAAATTAATTTCTCGAAGAATCTTGCATAGTAAAGTAGATCTTCTAGAATTACATCAATCGGAAGCGAAATAGATTCTGTATAATTTTTTTAAAAAGCCTTATAAACATTGTTAACTGTAGGAGTAATCTGCTGTTTGATACTTAAATAATCTCTTATGAAGCTACTTACGTCGTTCTTAGTGCATTTCTCAATCTTGCTCCAATACGTATCGTAGTATTTTGTCTGTTCCTGAGCTGGAAGAGTCATCAAAACATAGTTTCTAATCTTATCCCCTTCAGTTAGAGCTAATCCTGTTGAATTTAAACTTTCAAAAATTAGTTGTGCATTATCCCCTTGATCCAGAGTAATACTGATGATTTCGAGTTTCCCAATAGCTGCATATAAGTCTGCTACAGATACTTCTTCTTGAAGCAACAGATCGCGGAAAAATAGATAGTTTATCGTCAGGTTTGAACGATAATCATAATCTTCCTCGTCGCCAAACAATTTTTCAAGCGCACTTCTATCGCTCTTTACTGGACGAAGTTTAATCTTATCGTCGTCATTTGCCCATGGAGAAATAAGAAAACGTTGGCTGATTTGTTCATCAAGTTTTCCTTCATCTGTCTTTAATTTTCCCTGAGCAACCATATTACGGATAGCTAATAGTAATAATGTGATAGTTGTCAGTCTCTGTTGCCCATCAATAATATGATATTCAATCTTACTTCCATTAGGAACAACTGCAGAAACGATACTACCAAAAGAAATGGCTCTCTCTCCGTCTGTCACTATCTTCTTTAAGTCGTCGTATAGCTGACGACAGTTTTCGTTTTTCCAATCATACTTTCTTTGATAAACCGGAATTACATAACGCTTATCCGCACCTTCCATAAAAGCGGTCATTTTAGCTTCTGAACCCTTCATTCAAAATCCTCCTAATATTTCTAACAATATGTTTATTTACTTTCTAAAAACTCTTTCCCCATCCTCACAACATACAATCTCTCATCTTCACCGACAAGCTGGTTAAGCAGCTCGTTTGCACGCACCATATCGCCTTTAATCGCAGCGTTTAAAGCTCGGTAGTAGATGATTTCTAGCTGGGGGTACTTGTATTCGTTCGTTAACGATTCGAAGTAGTCGTTGCTCTCGTGCGCGATTGTTAGGTCATAGAGAGCCACACTCATCTTTTGCGTCTTTTCAGCCAGCGTAGGGTCTGTGATCGTCAATTCCCCAATCATCGCATCCAGCTCTTCACGGCTCAACTCCGGCTGACTCAACACGACTGAACGGATCAGATAGCTTTGCAAGAAGTTTCGATATTGCGGTTGGAGTCCTTCCCAACTCAAGATTTCTTTGGCCTTTCCGAATCGCCGTCTCGAAGTCCCCTGTCATGTACGCCAAGGAAACTTCCGACGTTGCAGCGTCTAATCGAAGGACCGCTCTTTTGGCCTCTTTATTCGTCTCGATATATTGTTTCCACGATGCTAAATCCAAATCCACATGCAACAATTTCGCCACGGTGGTTAAATACCATTTATTAATCACATAGATGGCAAGGGCTAACCCGGCGACAATCACAAGGACGCCCCCTGTTCGCATCGGAATGTCACTGGCCGCGAACGTGACGCAAAGAATAAGGGACCATTGTCAAAATCCCGCGCATCTCGTATAGAGCGTATATTTTTCGTACTGCTTGATAATCCATATCGTTCCTCCAAGGTCGCAACCAGAACATGATTGCGGTTACAAAAATGTTTATGTCTTTAATCAAAATGACTGTCTTAGCCCATTATCTCATGTTCCCGTTGTCGCTTCAATGGCTTATAGGAGATTATTTGATAACAAGTTTAATATTTATTCTCATAGTACTTATTGAAAATGATCATAAGACCAGGAGAACACCCTAACGAAATAGCTAACAGCGCTGCAGGTAAGTATGCCTGTACTGCAATACAGACAACTGCAATAATTCCCATTAGGAGCATAAGTACAGATGCCATCGTTGCATTTACTTTGTCTCTGATTTTTTCATTACGCTCGTCATTCACCCCAATGTTATAGTCACGGTCCTTTTCTAATAGTCTAAGGTGAGTGAGTTGCACATATGAAGCAGATACGCTGATGGCAAAAACAAAAATCAACAGCACTTTGATAGCTTCATTCATATTAAGAGTCAAAGCTAGAATCAAACTACAAAGTCCGATTACATATCCTAAATACCAGATTTTATTAGTCTTCATTTTTCATCCTCCTCGTAAATAAATACCTCTTCAATGGCTACATCAAAGAACCTGGCTATCTTAAATGCCAAGATAATGGACGGATTGTATCTTCCGTTTTCTAACGATCCCACCGTCTGCCTTGAAACTTCAAGCGCGTTTGCCAGCTCTTCTTGCGTAATTCCTTTAGCTTTTCGAATTTCTTCCAGTCTATTCTTCACATTCAATCACCTCTCTAGATGGAAAGCTTACTTTACATACAATATAATTATTTTTCAATAAAATGTCAAGTTAACTTTCCATCGTTGAATAAAAAAGAAGCAGGCAAATTTTACTTCGCCTGCTTCTATCAAATTCAACTGTTACACTCTCTCTTTGAACTCATCGAAGTATAGTACCTCGACTTGCCCAGACCAATCCAAGACGCAGCCAACGAAGTCAACAAGGTCGAGCCCTGGCATTTCATAAGTGTCGCCGTCATTGACGCTTCCGGTTGCATCTTCAATATAAGTCACCTTATAGCCTCTGTCTGACGCGATAATTGCAGTAAATAAGCAACAATATTCCGCGTTCAGTCCCTGTAATCACCACTTCATCTACCGGATGGTTCGTAAGAATCGCCTTCAACTCTTCGCTCTGGAAAATATTTGGTGAGTCTTTTTCAACGATAAAATCCGCATCCGCAGAAAGCTCTTCATCAAGCGCTCCTCGCTGGTCACCATTATAAATAATACTCTCTTCATTCTCATCAATATGACGCGTATGAATAATGAGATCCCCGCTCGCTTTAAACATCTCTTGTAACTTCAAAATATTCTCTTAAGCAGGTCAAAAATCCTCTAGCCAACATTCCTTTTTGACAATCTAAAACAATTAATGCTTTCACTAATCGTACTCCTTTATATGTTTTTTTAATGAGTTAATTTTTCAATTTGATGTTCTTTGATATACAAAAATACGGACCAGTATTTAAATATATAAAATGATCTACAACTACCCTAAATCAACTTATATTCATACCACTCTTCATCTACTCTTTCTGAAATCCCAAAAGCCAAAAAAACATTCTTTGACTTTTGAGTATTAAAAAGGATATATTTGTGCAGAGACCTTTACCATTTTTTTGTTCTTTTCGCCAGCTGTATCATTTCAGAAATACATCGTCTTCCAATCTGTAAATTCTGATACTCTTTGCTGATAACTATAGAAAGTTCCGAGTTATCTTGGAGTGTCACATCTCCAACTAACACTCCTTCATATTGGATATAATAGCAAGAACCATGTGAAGTTAGGTAATCATACATTTTATGAAGTTTTTGTTAGATCGTAAATCCGATCAGTATTATCTACTTGTTTGCATACCTCACTATCTTGATACCAAAGAAGGGAGAGGTCATCATTTCTATAATAAGGAATAAGCGTTATCTCGATCGTCTACTATTCTATTCAACTTTATTTTTTTCCTTCTTTCTATTTAGACGCTTCTTCCGATTCTTCAATATTCTCCACAAACCCTTCAACATCTTCAATCTCTACAAACAGCGGGTCTAAGTGACATAAGAAGTGCCAATCTTCGGCGCCTTTCTTTCTGTAGAGAATTGCTTCGCCATCTTCACTTCCAAAAATAGCTTCTATCGACTTCATACCCTTTACTTTCTAAGAAAGCTTTTTGCCTTGCGGAAGTTTACTCTCTGGCTTCGATATAGGCTTTTCACTTCATCGTTATTCACGACATAGCATCGACCTTTGTAGCTCCTTCGACCACTTTATCGTTTTTAACGGATAGATTCGAAATTTCTTTCCAAATAATCTCGACATTTTCTTCAGGTTCAAACGAAAATCTAGATAAAGGGACAATATTTCCATTGAAGACAATTTCCATATAATCCGGCAAGTGTTTAGGATTCACATACTCCACTTCAAACCCATCTTCATTTTCTAGAGTATACCCTGGAATTTGAGCGACAAAGGCTTTCCCTTCTTCTAAAGAATCAAACGCGACTAAATCCTTTTGATAATCACCTTGATACAATTCCAATATAACCATCGATAACCCTCCTAGCTTGTTGTTTCAAGTATGCTCTCCAAATCACGCTTTTCCACACTCATGTATTCGACTTCTTTTGTTCCTTCATTGTAAAGATAGCATCTAAAAATCAATTGATCTCCTGTCGAAAACAGCGTGTCTATCCCAGAGTAGTCTCCTTGGCATATATCTAGTACCATTTCATCAATGAGCTCTAATGTCTCTAAATGAAACACAAACCATCTTTCTTCCGTTGTGGAGAATACACCGTAAGAATTATTAATCTTCCAAACGTTTGATAACCCGTCCTGTTCAAATACTGGAAATCGTTGGCTAGACTTTATTTGAAAATCATGATTCGATATCTTATAAAAATTCCGTCGTGTAAAATTTACCAACAACGAACTATCCTCGTCAATCGTAAAAACATACGACAAATTTCGTGGAAATTTATGTCTCACACTTAATTCATGATTCAAAAAAATTCAAAAGCAAAAAGTCCTGTGAGCCGTCCTGTTCCGCTGTTAATGAAACAATGATTTTACTATCAGAGAAACTCTTAAAAAGTCACCTCAGAATCAAGAAAGCTATCTTCCAAATCTAAATAGTAACTTTGAAAATTCTGTTCATCTCTCACTTCAATCCGAATTTCATGGCTACTTTTTCGATAAGCAAACCAAGTTAAGTTATTTTTTTCTGAGATTGATGGCTGCCGATTAAAGTGCCTACATTGGTATCTATATTTTCAAAAACTCTTATAGGCTTGGTTATGATTGTTAATTAAACAATTTTCATTCACTTTTTTTAAAGCGGCTAAGATGAATCACTCATTCCACCTCCATCTGGTCTTAGAATTTTAACTATTATCGAGCGATAGCCTTATTTCTATGCATTCAGCCAACTTCCTTTTCCCATCGTCTGAGCACCTCTTTCAAAGGCTCATCAAGATAGCTATAGGCCTTGTCCTGAATCCACTCAGGAATCCCATAAGCAGCCTCCGCGATACTTCCTGTGATTGCAGCAAGGGTATCACTATCCCCACCAAGAGAAATCGCATTTCGAATTACGTCTTCAAAATCTGTACTTTCTAGAAAGGCAACAATGGCCTGAGGAACAGTATCCTGACACGTTTCATTGAAACGGTACGTAGGACGAATTTCACCCAGCGTTTTAGAAAGGTCATATCCATACTCTTTCTCGATATGTTCCTTAACGCATCTTTTAATCTCCGCAGGGTTGTCATTTCTGCCAAAGAAATAACGACACATATAGATTGCATCCGCTGTGGCCATCGCGCCTTTAACTCCTTCTGGATGGTTATGCGTCACCTCTGCGGAAAGTTGCGCCAGACGTTTCACTTCAGACGGCAACTCGTCTGTTGTGGCATCCATCGCCCAAGCGCACGGAGAAACACGCATCGCAGAACCATTTCCAAAACTATTGTAAGGCTCACGGTTGTCGGTCATAAGCCATCTGTTAAACCTAGCACCGTAATCCGCGTTTGGATACATTCTGCCGTACTTCTTCATGGCATCAATGAAGTCATCCTTCTGTCCACCATTCATGATCGCTTCCGCCACAGCACAGGTCATCACCGTATCATCTGTGAAAAAGCAGTCATCCCTAAACAAGGGAAAATCCTTCGTTTTAATATTGTTCCATTCATAAACTGAACCCACAATATCTCCCACAATTGCTCCTAACATATATATTCCTCCTTATAAAAAAATATCCCATTATAAATTTGACTTTACTTATGAATCAGTTTTTGCGAAGTTCCATATAGATTGAGGTTTTTTTCCTCACCCTCGGAAATCAGGTACTCCGGAAAGTCTTTCTGCTGAAAGCCAAGTTTCTCATACAACGCGATTGCTTTCATGTTTTCCGGATTCGGATCGACCCATACAACCTCTGCACCGTTTAGAAACGCTTCTTTGATTGCATGGGAGAGCCCGGCCGTTGCAATTCCACATCCCCGTGCAAATCCAAACAATTTTATGTCCAGAGCGGCGCTTCGATGCTCTGCGTTGATTTCATAGAACGATTCTCCGCAGTATTTCCCTGTCTTCGAAAAATTGAATAGTGGTTTAAAGTCGGTCTGTTCGATTTAATCCACCGAAACCAATTTTTGCATCCCTTCATCTGTTTGATGTAAGCCGTCCGGAAAAACCGACGAAACTTCATGACATCCCCATCAGCCCAAAGCTGTTGAACACATTTGATATCCTCAATCATTGTTTCTTTTTATCTCAAGCATTTTTAAGCCACCTCGAATTCGATTATTTTCTTTTGGTTTTGGTGCAGGCAACTCATCATACATCGAATTGAATAAGCCCGTTAGAAAATTCTTTTGTTGTCAACATCATCTACCAATAGCATTTCCTTAGCTCCATCATATGGTAACTCATACTTTGCATTTGGCATATATGCTATTGCAGATTTAACAGGTTTAACTAAAAACCTATCATCATAAATTCCACCAACAATTTTTTTCCATGATAATAAATTATATATTCGCCCATCATTAATCTGTATGTTATTTCTTCCAACTCGGATAATTGTTCTAAAATGAAATCTAAATACTCTTTACTTGAAGCCATAATCTATACCTCCAAAAATTTGCATTTGTCTACACCCGATTTAATCCATGTTACCCGAAAAACTTATGAGCAATTTTTCCCAAGTCTTTCCCTGGTTTAAAGATTCATAATTGGTTTGATTATTATTAATATCCGTAAATCTTAAATGTATTTTTTTCCTTCAGAATCAATTTCTCCCTCAACTTTAGGAGATGTATCTGGAGCATCAGAAATATAAATCATCCTATTTTCCTCAATTCTTACAAAATACCATAGACTTCTAGCCATAGCCCTATCAACCTCTATAAGTCCATAGTTAGAATTTGGTATTATGATAGCATTTTCAAGAGATAAACTATCTAATATTTCTTGTTTAGTTAGTGGTTTTATGAATGGTATCTTTCGCAGGAAGCGTAGGAGAATAATTTTCCTCATAGACAATAGGCTTGCCCTCAGAGTCTAAATTATCATGTTGAACATTCCTATCACTATCTCCTAAGGAAACTTTTACTACATCCCATGTCCCAGTCCCAAGTTCATCCAACATCGCAAGGCTAACCCTATTTCCATCCCACTTTATCCAGTACTTACCTGCTGAAATTGGTGAAAATCCATCATCGAGGGAGGTTTCTGCGCCTAAATCTTCAATAAATAAAGGATTTATCCTTTCAAATAAACTTACATTTGACAAAAGCAAGAACGAAGCCTCATCAACTACTAGCGTATGTTTTTTATCAGGGGAAATAAAAGTATAGTAGGTACTTACAAGATGACCACCTAAAAAAATTAAAGATCCCAAATAAGAATCCTGCAATTAATAAAATCCAGCCTGTTACCAGAATAACTCTAGCAATGTTACTAGAATATTTCTTCCAAAAATAGCTTTTAGAAAAAAAGATAAGCCAAGCTACAATCATCAGTAAAAAGAATAAATAGGACATCTTCTTGCCTTAATTGTAACCCAAAGAAATCAATTAATATTCTATAACCAGTCCTACTTTTTTTATATAAAAAGTATCATGGAAACTGCTAGCCATATTAATGTTATTGCTGATAGAATGTATGTTTTTTTATCTTGTTATTTTTTTACTTTTTACCATGTTTTTTTATCCTATAAATTCTAATTTATATTTATTATACCATAAAAAAATAAGCCTACAGATTTTACTCCGTAGTCTTAGTATATTTTTTTATATTAACTTATTAACTTCGTTTTGAACCTCTAAATATCCTCTTTTTTTGTTCGCTTTTTAGAAAATCAGATTTTTTTCCTTAGCTATCCGCTCTGCCTCTTGTTTAGCAAATAATAGCTTAATTGCCTTATCCCTACGAGCCGCTAAAGTACCAACATCGTGTCGTGTTTTACGCATAATTCCTTCATCAAGAATGAGAATTTCATTATCGTAATCCTTAATTTTTCGATAAGCTTTTAGCATAAGAATCATATAGCGCAGGAGCATCATAGCCGTTATATCGAGCTTTATCAAAAAGTGCAATAGCTTCATCTACTTTGCCATTTTTTTCCTGCCAGATCCTCTCTATATCCTACGTGCATAATTACACCTCCATCAGGTGTTTATGTTATACAATAAAAGGCATTGTTTTTCAAGTATTAAAAAAATCCCTGATTTGATAAATATTTAGAATAGTAAGCAGTTCAATGTTACGAAGAAACTTTGCCAATCAACTTATCAACTCACCATTATTTAGTCAACCATCTTATCAACTCACCAAATCAATAACCGTATCGGCTGATTACTTTTCAAATTCCCCAATTTCAGATATCTTCCCTCAAAAACAAAAAAACCGTGATTATCCTTCCGGCTTAAAAACCAGACCTCAAATCACGGAAAGCCTTTTATTTACTTATCTTATTACACTCTTATTTATCAACCCTTGACATTAAT